>Ga0208169_1000479_pt1 | contig 9648 bp, 17 predicted proteins | sample Colrivmeta1548B3_FD_187646 | JGI IMG/M metagenome (GOLD analysis project Ga0208169, IMG submission 187646) | Estuarine microbial communities from the Columbia River estuary - metaG 1548B-3 (SPAdes) (version 2) | ecosystem: Environmental > Aquatic > Marine > Intertidal zone > Estuary | place: USA... | reverse complement strand
ATATTAGCTTTTTCATAATAGTTCTTTAAATTTTTCCATTGAGTCGCAGACCAAGGCCTCGACTCCTATCTCTTTTAATTCTTTAATTCGATACTCTTGCAGTGGCCGGGCCTTACCTCCCTCTCTCTTGACCTCAACAAAGACAGTTCTCCCTTCCCGATACATGTACAGATCGGGGATCCCTGGTTTATTAGTGCTCAAAAGTTTTAGGACGTACCACCCGTTTTCCTCAGCAAGCTTGATCATCTTTGATTGCAGCTTAGATTCTAACATGGGACTACAAAGATAATAAATCCTTCTTGAAATGCGATACCGTGTAAGGTTTTTTTCCTTGAACAACCTTATAAATTTTCTCCTCGATACCACCCTCGGCAAAGACCCAGTACACGTTATTCTCTAGCCTGTCCATCGTAGTTAGGCGATCCCGGCTCTGCCAGTAAGACGTAGCAGAGAAGTCAATGTTGTAGTAGACCAAGTAGTCGGCCTGCATCAAAGAGATTCCCTCACGCCCCGTAACAATTTGTATAGCAAAATTGTTACACTCACCTGCATGAAATTTTCCTAAATCGGTGGTCATATCTTCTTGAAAGACAGACAACAAGCTTTCTAGCTCTGCCTGGAACTTGTAGAATACCGCTATGCGTTTTCCTGCAAAGTGCTCCTTTATGAACTCAGACTTCGTGTTGTCAAACACTAGCCTGTTCCCTGACTCAAGGATGACAGTCCCGCTGTAGATCTGGTGCAGCTTCTGCATCAGCTTTACCGGAGTGTCGGCAAGTATCACGTCGCTCTTGCCCTCGAAGACCAGGTCCTTCTTCAGCTTGTCTGCGATCTTGTAGGTGGTCTCGCTCATCTTGACCATGAGAACGTGCTCGTTTACCTTGGATGTAAATCCGGCCTCGTCCTGCGTGTAGCTGATCATGTAAGGCTGTACCGCCGGCATGATGCTCTCCTTGATGCCGTTCGAGTAGTCGTGGACCCTGAATCCGTTGATCATCCGCTCCCAGATCTTTACGTAGATGTGAGCCCACTTGTAGAAGGTCGGCTCATAGAACGGAGACCTTGACCCGAGCACCCACATCTGATGGTACATCTGTGAGTATGACTCCGGCGACGGCGTTCCCGACAGAAAGATGACATATGGGTTGTGCTTGTGCACCAGATCCCTTGCAACCTTGGCCCTGTTAGACGGTTTGGGAAATGCTCCCATGCTGTGAGCCTCGTCGAATACAATGGCATCTATCTTGGACATGTCGACCTTGTGCAGGCTCTCGTAGTTTACAAACGTGCAATTGTAGCTAGGGGCCAGAGCCTTGTAGTCCTTCTGGATTCCGGATATCGCCTTCTTCTTGGTTACAAATACCATTTCGTTGACGTCACCAATATGATCAAGAGCAGACAAGGCCGTCAAGGTCTTGCCTGTCCTAACTTCCATGGAAAGATATGCAAAACGAGGGGCTCCCCTCAATAATTCACAAGTTTTTTCCACTATAACCTGCTGATATGGTCTTAATGTGATATTTTTTTCCATTAGAATTCAAATTCAGATTGCTCAGGCTCCTTCTTTACAAACTTGATCCATCGCCCAGAACCATCACGTCCCTGCTCTACGGTCTCTCCTGTGTAGAACATACCGAACGACTCGAGCCACTTGTAGAACTTGTTCAACGATATCGATGTCTTTCCTCTCTGACCAAAGTCAGGGTTGTCCAGCACGAAGTCCTTGTACACGTCCTCCTTGTAGATCTTAGAGTTTGTTCTTAGGTACCTGTTCTCGCTGTCTGTCATCCACTCCCAGAAGCTGTGGTCCGTCTCTGCGATAAACTTACGTGTCTTAAGATTCTTAAAGTCAGACTTAATAAATCCAAAGCACAGGTAGTTCTTTAAGTTGTTGACCATGTAGTTGTCAAACTTGCACCAGTCGTCATCGTTCCAGTCCTCGAACAACAAACGGCCAAACTCTACGTGTGGCGTGAAGTCCTTGTTGTAGTACTGCTTGAACTCTAGCTCCCACTTGCGTCGCTCGAATGAGTTACCCTTTCCCTTGATCGCGTAGTTGGTCGTGATAACAACCTTCGGCGACTTGTGGAACGGTATCTTGATGGCGTCCTTGTTCTTCTTCTCAAGAGTGATACCCTCGGTAACGATAGAGAATAACCTCTCGAAGTCAAAGTTCCTTCTCACGTCATCAAATACGATGATCTGTGTGTCCGTTGACACGGTCTGGTAGGCGAAGCTCCTCTCGAAGTTAAAACTCTTTCCGTCGATCACCGACGACTTCTTCATCCTAGAGATGGCGTTCATGAATAGCCCCTTACCCGTACCACCCTCTGGGTTGTCGGTGATGACCTCGTCATTGATAATAACCGCAGGGCAGTACCCATGGTTCTTGTAGCTGTGCAGCAAGAAACCAACCGTACTCTCTACCGATCTGACACGGTCCCTCTCTCCTCCAGATATGTTAGAGATGAATGTCTTGAAGTCGCAGTCATGCGAGTCGCATATCTCAAAGTCCCTGTCAATTACCTGATCCTTCCACACGTAACCACCAAGGTCGATGTAGTCGATCATAACGATCTCGTTGCAGTTGGCCTTGACGGCGCAGTTCCTGTAGTACAGGTATGCATCGTCCTTGTCGTCCTCTACAAAGTACACGTCGACAGGAGACAGCAGAGACAGAAAGTCTTCCTTGAAGTATCTGGTCTTGTCTGCAAAGTGATTGTAGATGGACAGGTCCTCCATCTTGAATAGATACTCTAGAACAAAGTCCTTGATCTCATCTTCAGATGCATTAGAAATAAGGTTATTCGTAACCTTAACAAAAATATAGTTTTTTGTGCCCTCCGGCGAATACTTAAAGTAACCATTGTCTTCTAGAAATTCTTTTAATAAATAATGTACAACACTGACCGCGCCCTTCGATGACTTGGTCCAAAAATCTTTGCTTGATGAGTCCTCCTCTATCTTTACCATTACGGCGTCAGATACACCGTCACTCAGCCCGGAATCTCTAAGCTGTTGACGGATCTCCTTTTTTGGCACGCCCTTCTTGATCTGCCTTCTCACGCTGTCGATCGCGTCCCGGTCCTCGAAGAACTTGGTATTGAAGTTCTGCTCCTTTCGGTAAGCGCTGTCGATTGTGGTCTTGATCTCAGATAGCGGGAAGTCATCGTGTGCAAACTCTCCGAGCACGTAGCTCGCTAGCTCCTTGTTGATGCCAAAGTCATTGAATGCGGCAGCTAGGATGTACACGTTTGCGTTTCTCTCTCCGACCACGATCCCGTACTGGCGCTCCCACCAAAGGCGTAGCCTGCGTACAATTTCGTTCTGGTCCGTAAGAGTGATAGTGCGCTCGTTGTCAGGCCTCTTGATCTGCTCGAACTCTTCCTCCGATACCTTGTCCCATTCCTTTGACTCTGGGTTATGGAATATCAATGGGTCGTAAGACTCGTAGCAGACACGGGAGATGTTCTTCGATGTCTTGTCAAACTGCTCGCAGTTGTAGTACTTCTCGAGTGACTTGAAGTATGACTTGTGCTTGTCCTCGTCTGCCGGTATCTTGACCAGCAACTTGAGGCCATCGCCAGATGGTGAGATAAACACTGACAGGGTGTACTTGTCCTTAGTGAACTCCTCCTTCTTGGCAAGCATGTCCGCCTTCTTTGAAAAGCCATCGAAGTCTAGGCAGATCACGCCAGAGTGAGATACTAGTGCAGAGTCTTCTCTGCGTGTGAACTCACCGGAGAAGCAGATAGCCGGTAGCTCCTTCTTTATCTGGTTTCGTTTCTCCTTGTCCTTCTCCTCTCTGATCCGCTTGACGATGTCCTTGGACTTGCCCTCCTTGATCCTGTGAATGATGTAGTCGACCGACCTGTAGAATGGCGCCGACGTGTCCTTGATGCTCTTGAATATTGTTATGTTTCCCATTGGATTTGATTTGTTCATTTGTATGCGGAACCATTTATCATGTCTTGCAACACGTCCATGATGTCCTGCTGTGTCTGGCCCCAGTACATGCTGCACTTGCCGTCTATGATCGGGGACTCGGTAAAGTATGACTGATACTCAGTCGCTGGGTCTGTGAACCTGTGGCATGTCTCCTTCATGGGACATCCCTCTCCCTTGCATTTGGTTATGTCGCTCATAAGTTATCGATCTCTTGTCTTACTCTGTGAAGGTACTCATACATTTCGTCGGCTTGCTTTCCAGTGAACGTGAATGCCACACCGAGCATGCTCTGAATTTCTTTGGTTGCGAACAGCTTTGCGGTAGGCCACTCAATACGTGAGTCGTCGCTAATCTTAAAGCTCCTGTTCTTCATGTAATACTCGACCATCTCCTTGGCCTTAATTTTTGCTTCTATCATAAATTTAATTGCTTCTTGTATTGTGTCAAACTCTTTTACCCTCTCCATGTTCACGTAAACTCTTATTTTCCTATTGTCATTTACTGTCGCTCTTACGATTTGAGTGTTCGAAGGTATGGTTTTTGTGTCGATTTTTTGCATTTTGTGTCGATTTTTTGGGGTTTGTGTCGACTTAGTGTCGATTTTAAAATGAACCGACACAACCAAACTCATTGAATTTCTTCTACTTAGCTATTTTGTGTCGATTTTTACTATACTTATTAGTAATTTTAAAAAAATATATATAGAATACAATTTTATATATATAGAGTAGAGGACCTAAAAACCGACACAACGACACATGGGGCAGTCCCATGTGCCTGTGTCTTGGTTTCTTAGAACGGTAACTCTTCGGATGGTGCGCTTGCCTTCTTGGGCTCATTAGAGGACTTCTCAGCCACTTTAATGCTTCCGTCGGTCCAAACTACCTTTCCGCCTCCGATGTAGGCCTTAGAAGCCTTCGCTTCGCGTTCCTCTTTTGTCTGCGACTCGTAGATGGAAGCGTTCTTGCCCCACTGGTTCGTTGCATCGTCTACAGAGATGGTTACGTCAAGGTACTTTCCGTCCTTGATTTTGCTTTTCGTGATCTTGCTCACGTCGATTGATAAACTGATTAGTGTACTCATAGTGTTTCTTTTGTGTAATACTGTGTGATGTCCTCCGTTTTATTTGGCCCGAAGAACTTGCGCCATACTTCTACTGCTCTTTGCACTTTCTCTTTTCCTCTGTCCAAGAACTCGTCAGAGCAGTCGAATAGTCCTGTCTTGTTGGTACCCTTCTCTACCGCGATAAAGATGACCGGCTTACCGAAGATCTGGTTGTAGATGTAGGCCTGCGAGTCGTAGTTGTACTTCCTTGCAGAGTACTTGAACTCCTCGATGTTTGATGTGGTCTTGAGGTCGATGACAAACTCAGATGAGATGATGTCGGCCTTCCCCTTCCAGATCTCGCCCATTACATTGGATATACCCGGCTGCTCGTACATGTTGCCGTCCTCGTAGATCATGTCGAAGAAGTCCATGCGGCCCTTGACAGACTCGACCATCGAGTCCAGCTCCTCTACCTCCTTGGAAAGAAGGATGATGTCTACACCCTGTGCCTCGCACATCTCTTTGTACTTGTTGGTATTTCGAGATGTCACGTCGCAGATCAGGAAGTCTACCATCTTCTGTGGCTCCAGCATTGCGGTGTGGAAGTAAGAACCCTGTACCATCGGTACAGTCTTCTCCTTGTCCTTGCCGTACGATGACGGGTCCTTCAGAAGTGTGCCGATGTCCGAGTTGGACAGGAAGGTCTTGCCGAAGTCCCCGTAATACTCAGAGTCGCTGTTCAGTCTTGTTAGGATTTCTTGGGTCACGATGCAACCTCCTTGTTAACCTCTGTCCTGATCACGTCCGTGATGTTGTACTTCTTGGACAACTGCTCAAGGATAAATTTCGATCCCTTCTTCTTGTTGGCGTTGACATAGTTCATCACCCTTACCCAGTTCTCGTCGCCCAACTCTAGTTCGATGATGATACCCTCTGCACTTGGTGTGGCCTTGGCCGCCTTCTCCTCGTCTGGCATGTCCTCTCCGGCGTAGACGTAAAGACCTAGCCCGTGTAGTCCGATCGCCTTAGTGGTAGATCTTTGGATCGCCTTGTTCACGTCAAATGATGTGACCCTCTCGATTGGAAGGGAAGCGTTCTTGGCGTCCATGATCGGTAGGTAATCGATGTGCTCCTGCCCGTCGATGGTGATACCAACCTTGACCCATGCCGTCTTTCCGTCTGTGTGGTAGTTGTTACCGGTCTCAGACTCGTACACCTTTCGTGTCATGTCTGGGCAGATCTTCATTGTCTCTTGCCATGCGTAGGCCCAAGACAGGTAACTTTGATTGCCCTTCTTCTCCGTCATCTTGTTGACGTTGATTGCATTTAATTCTTTAAACTTGCTCATATTTTTCTATTAATTTGTTTAAATACCATTGGGCCTTCTTGAGGTCCTCTATTTTATTCTTATTCTCATACCGCCAGATGTATTTTTGTGTGTTACCCTTAAGGTATCCACAGAACTGGTCTTTGCTCATTGATGCCTCTATCGCTTGGATGCACTCGATACCCGATTGGTTATAGTGTGCCGGCTTCTCTACGTTGTCAAAACTCATATGCAAATTTAACCATTAGTTGTCTGATTTCCAAGGACTTTCTGATAATTTTAATCCCCAGTTCAGTGAAATCATTGCCATCTGAACATCGGCAGACTTGGCGTAAAGCCTCATGTACTTCATCAGATAGGCCTTTCCCCACTTGCGCCATTCAGCGTCCTGATCTGGGGTCATGGTCCAGTCTTGGAACCAGTTGTCTTTCCTGTCGACGATGTCATTAAATGTCACCTCGTGTCCGGCAATCTCAAACATCTTGTTGATCAGTGTCTCAAGTGCGATCTGCCATTTTTCTTCATAACTCAATCTTTTCACCATATTCTTGTATTGTTTCTATTAGTTGATTCATTTTTACATTTATAAATACTATTATCTCCTCGCATAGTATCAGCGGTAAGCTCATTGCACCTAGCCCGAGGACCATTATGATCACGAATGCCTTTCTCATTTCATTTCTTTTAGTTTGTTTACATAACTAGGATCAGAGGCGTAAGACCCGTTGATGTTCTTTAAGTAACGGCCCTGTATGTGAGCGTAGCACTTGACATTGTCCTTGTAGCTGTTGTACTTGGCGTAGACCCCGTACTGGCCTGCCACGTGCTGGCACCTATGGAATACAATACCGAACAGGTTCTTGGCCTCACGTCCAACCTTGGACTTGCCTAGGCCTGACTCGATCGTTGCCTGTGCAACCGCTACGTTTGGTAGTAGAACTCCGCTGGCAACCAACTCAGCGGTCAGACCGCTATCGGTCAGTGCCATGTCATTGCTCTCTTCGTTCACTATCACGGAATGGTACACGTGTCGTATCTTTTCTGGCAGGTTGGCCATGTACACAAATCCAAGTCCCATACCCAAGTTCAGCAGAACGCTTGCAAGCATGACCCTCTTCCAGTCGTACCTGTAGCATGTGGTCATGTCGTCGTTAATTACCAGTCTCCTTTTCATACTTGTGGTTAAAATAGTCCGTACCAGATATGACCCAAGGCTCATACATCCCGTCAGTGCACGCTTGAACAATACATTTCTTTTCATCCGCAAGAGATTGCAATAACTGTTCCTTAAGGCTGACAGCCTCCTGCAGTGCTCCCATGTGAAAGTTTGAATCGTTACTGAGTGTCTGTGCCTGCGAGTGGAATGAGATCCTGCTCTCCACCTGCTGTAATAATTTTTGAATAGGGGTTTTCATATGTCTTCTTTAATATATTAGTTCTCTGTTCTTGATACTTTGTCGGATCTTGGCCGGCAGATAGTCTGTTCTGGATGATTCTGTTCAACGCCTCGATCTGATACTTATAAGTCTGTAGTTCTACGAACTTGGTTCCCATGACCCATCCATCGGCCTCGAATACCGCGTACTCTGAGTCCTTCAGCTTCTTGTAGAAGTCTCCGCCCAGCCTAGTGTTCTTGATGATGATCTTTCCGTTATTAAATCTCTCTATCTTGCATCCGTTCTGGATCGTGAATAGTGAGTCGTTGCCGATGAAGAAGGAATTATCCTTGTGTCTCAGCGCTTCGTTCCAAATGTCTTGTAATGTCATCGATTAGTTTGTTTTCTCTTGTGTAAAATTTCTTGTTAGCAATCCAGTCTGATACCAACTGCACTCCGTGGATCACAGTTGAGTGGTCTCTTCCTCCCATCAACTCACCGATCATTTTCAGCGTGAGTCTCATCCTTGTGTATACAAAGTGCATGAATAGGAAGCGGGCCTCTACGTGCTGTTGTGTTCTGGTCTTGACATTGAAGTCGTCGAAGTTCATGCCTGTCACGATCTCTACTGCCTCAATGATCTCTATCAGTTCTCTTCTGTCCTCTGTACCCATGAATGTCATGCCAAGGCTCTTTCGCTTGGGCTCACACATCTTACTGATGATGGTTGCCACGTCATTGCCTGCAAAGTTATTGTACGGGCGATCGTTAAAGTATTTGATTAATTCTTTCTCCATGTCTTTAAGTTGTCGTGAAATTCATTGAACCCTTCAATCGGGCGGTCATACTCAAACTCGTATGGGGTGGCCTCCACCACCTCCGTCTCTCTATTAAATAAGTTTTTGATTAGATTAATTATTTTGCTCATTGTTATTTGCGTTTTTAATTGCTATCGCGATGTAATCCAATGCCCGTTTATAACCCTCCGCATAACCATCGGCATAACTCATTTCCTTTCCTGCAATTTCCATTTCTTTGGCTTGTTCCATAAGGATTTCGTGTTTATATTTGACTTGGTATGTTGTTTTATCAACAATGATAATTCGGTGTTCAATCAATTGGTCAAGAAACCATTGAACGCTACTTTGTTTATTGTTTGTCATTGCTCACCTCCTTGTATTTTTACTACTCCGTAAATTGTAAGTATTTTTTTTAGTTTTGAAAGTGTAATTGACATACCTTCTTCTTTAGTAACTTCTTCATCCCACATATCAACCCCTTCGGTAATAATAGATTCTGCATTAGCACAATCAAAACAAAATCCAAATCTTAAATCTTGTTCTCTGTTGCAACATTTACATTTCATTTGTTACCTCCTCCGTAGGTTTGTTCGTAGTATTCATCAAAATCTCCCCAAGCACGAACAATGTTACCACCTCTCGCATCTAAGTTATCCATTGACTTATCCCAAGTTGTAGCGTGTTGCTCCTTCTCCATTTCTTTTGCTTGTACTTTCAATTCCATATAATCACTGACATCAATACATATATTAATAGTTCTAACTACTTGGTTTTCCTCGTACGCTTTACCCTTTTCTTCAAGTTCTTCAATGAACAAATCCACTGCAGTTTGTTGTTTATTGTTTGTCATTGTTTGTGTCTTTAACCCAATAAAAGTCTAGTAAGGTTCTCATAAAGAATCTTTTAATAAAGTTAGGCTTACTATGTGTAGCAAATGCAATAGTATTTACCATAATCTTACTGGATAAGCAATACCATCCTACTACCTTTTTTGGCTTTGGTTGAGCAATAGTTGTTCCTATGTCTTCTAACCACTCTTTGCTAGTTTGTTTCATTGCTTACCTCCTCCGTAGGTTAAAATTTCCTCGTTATTTGCTATTCTTTTAGTTCCAATACTTTGCTCCCATCTACATTTATGTTTTCTAAAATC
>Ga0208169_1000462_pt1 | contig 9872 bp, 9 predicted proteins | sample Colrivmeta1548B3_FD_187646 | JGI IMG/M metagenome (GOLD analysis project Ga0208169, IMG submission 187646) | Estuarine microbial communities from the Columbia River estuary - metaG 1548B-3 (SPAdes) (version 2) | ecosystem: Environmental > Aquatic > Marine > Intertidal zone > Estuary | place: USA... | reverse complement strand
CTGAAGAAGTTTCTTCGGTGCGCAGTGCCGCAATTGGTATCTGGGTAAATGTTGGATCTCGTGATGAATCCCCGGCAACTGCTGGGGCTTCTCACTTTCTAGAGCATTTACTCTTTAAAGGAACTGCCCGACGCAATGCACTTGAAATCTCATCATCGATTGAATCAGTCGGTGGCGAGATGAATGCTTTTACATCAAAGGAATACACCTGCTTCTATGCACGTGTCATTGATACCGATTTACCTATGGCAATCGATGTGATTTCAGATTTGATTACATCCTCTGTTGTTTCAGCCCTTGATGTTGATGCTGAGCGCAAGGTTGTTTTGGAAGAAATCGCTATGCGCGATGATGACCCAAGTGACTTAGTCCATGATTTATATGCCGAGACTTATTACGGGGATACTCCACTAGGGCGTCCGATTTTAGGAACAGTTGCCTCAATTAAGGGTATGTCTCGCAATACCGTTAATAACTATTACAAGAAGCGTTATTTGCCCCAAGATCTTGTTGTTGCAGTTGCTGGAAACATTAAGCACAAAAAAGTTGTTGCTATGGTTGAAGCAGCCCTTTCTGTTGATGGTTTTCTAGATGTTATGGGTGCGCCTGTGCTTCGCTCAAATGCACAGGATAAGAAAGCTAAACAGCAAAGTGTTGGATTAATCTCGCGCAAGACTGAACAAGCTCATATGTTTTATGGCATGGAGGGCGTTGCCCGTCATGATGATCGCCGCTTTGCAATGGGAGTTTTAGCTTCTGCTCTAGGTGGTGGAATGTCATCTCGCTTGTTCCAAGAGATTCGTGAAAAGCGTGGTCTTGCATACTCTGTCTATGCCTATGCCCAGCAATATGCAGGCAGTGGTCAGATTGGTTTTTATGCAGGGTGTAATCCAACAAAGGCCGTTGAAGTTGTGGAGATTATTCGCGAAGTTCTAGCTGATGTTGTTAATAATGGAATGACGCACGAAGAGATTGAGAGAGCTAAGGGAGCAGTCCGTGGCTCACTAGTTTTGAGCCAAGAGGACTCAGGCTCACGCATGTTTAGAATTGGTAAGAATGAGATTGTTTACGGTCAGGTTACGGGCTTTGACGATATTTTGAAATCTATTTCACGCGTAAATGAGCAGGACATACGGGAAATTGCTGGCGCCTTTTTGACTAAAACGCCTACGCTTGCACTTGTAGGTCCCTTTAAAAACACGTCGAAATTTGAAAAGGTGTTGAAATGATTAACGTTGCAGTACTAGGTGCAAAAGGTCGCATGGGTTCAGAGGTCGTAAAGGCCGTTGAATCAGCTGAAGGCCTGAGCCTTGTTGCTGCGCTAGATCTTGGAGATTCACTTGATCAACTCAAGGATTCTGGAGCAAAAGTAGTTGTTGATTTCACTACACCAGATTCGGTCATGGCAAACCTTGAATTTCTCATTAACAATGGAATAAACGTTGTTGTGGGAACAACTGGCTTTGATGCAAACAAGCTTGCGACCGTAGAAAAACTCTTAAAGGCTAATCCTGGAGTTGGTGTGTTAATTGCCCCTAACTTTGCAATTGGCGCAGTTTTAATGATGGAATTTGCTGAGAAAGCAGCGCGCTATTTCGAGTCAGCCGAAATTATTGAACTTCATCACCCATTGAAAGTTGATGCACCAAGTGGCACCGCATCTCGCACAGCAGAGCTCATGAGCAAAGCCCGTAAAGAGGCAGGCCTTGGAGCCCAACCAGATGCAACAACAACGGCCCTAGATGGTGCTCGTGGTTCAAAAGTGGGAGATATTCCAGTGCACTCAGTGCGTGCACGAGGATTAGTAGCACACCAAGAAGTAATTCTTGGGGGACTAGGTGAGACGTTAACGATTCGTCACGATTCACTTGATCGAGCAGGATTTATGCCGGGAGTAATCCTTGGTATTAGAAATGTTGTTTCACATCCAGGCCTGACACATGGCCTAGACAAGTTCATGTAAAGGGAGATCCACATGTCAAAAGATCAAATCACAATGTATGGCGCCGACTGGTGCGGAGATTGCCGCCGTTCAAAGCGCTTATTTGAAGAGCTCAACGTTGAATACACACTCATCGATGTTGATGCAGATTTAAGTGCTGCAGACAAGGTTAAAGAGATTAACGGCGGAGCTCAGTCGATTCCTGTGATTGTTTTCTCTGACGGCACTCACTTAACTGAACCATCAGATAATGACTTAAAGGCAAAGCTTCAAGCTCTCAAAATTATCTAAAGCCAGTTATAGATTGCAGCCGATGTAAAGGCTGCGCTTAGTACTACAACTGGAAATGGTGCCTTAAGCAATAGCGCCACAACGGCGGCAGCCAAACCAGCTAATCGATGATCAATCATCAACTGTGATTTTTCGGTAAATGTCTGAACGGCAACTAGTGCGCTCAGAAGTGCAATAGGAATCAGCGCGTTAATGGATTGCACTTTAGGGTGGGCAAAAATTCGCTCTGGAACATTATGTCCGGCGTATTTAAGAGCAAAAGCAATCACGCTCGTGCCTATCGTTGCAATCCAAAATGAGTTCATTTGCGCAGTCCTACCGCTACGGCAATAAATGCAGTTGCAATGATTGGAAGTCCTGCCGGCAGAATAGGTGTCATAGCTAGAGCAAAGATCATGCAACCAACGGCAAGTGCTCGATCACGATTAGTTTTTAAGCGTGGCCACACAAGACCTAAGAACGCGGCTGGGACCGCAGAATCAAGACCCCATGCACGTATATCGCCCATGGCTTGTGCGCCAAGAGCGCCAGCAACTGTGAAGAGATTCCAGAATAGAAATACACCAAAGCCCGTAAGCCAAAAACCCTGGCGCATGGCTTTTTCTCCGCGAACTTCTTGACCTAATGCAACTGCAGTTGATTCATCTATTGTTATCTGCGCGGCAACAATTCGCTTGAATCCTTTTACTTTCAATCGAGGCGCCATGATCACGCCATACACACCATTTCGAATTCCAAGTAGGGAGGCAGTTGCAATTCCACTTAATGCACCGCCGCCAGCACCGAGAACTCCAATAACTGCGAACTGTGATGCACCTGAAAATGTTAGAAGTGATAACAAGCACGTTTGTAGAAGTGAAAAACCATTTGCAACCGCAGCGGCTCCGAAAGCCGTTCCATAGGCCCCAACTGTGATGGAAACGCTCAGAGAATCTCGCAATGTGGTTGATTCAATTCTGGACACGCAGACATTCTGCCGTAGATATCCAAAGACTCAAACCCGGCCCCTTATAGGGTGAGGCCATGGCTGAGGAAATCATATTTAGAGACGATGTAACCGTTGAATTAGTAAAAGCCAGTGCAAGTGATGCCGACGTAATCTGGGCAGCACGTGTTTCAACTGCTGGTGAGCAATCAATGGAAGAGATTGGTGAAGACCCTGTTCGCTCTGCCGGATTAATCAACTACCTTGCACGTGAGCGCCATGGATCACCTTTCGAACATACCTCCATGACTTTCTTTATCTCTGCACCGATCTTTGTATTTCGTGAATTCATGCGCCACCGCATCGCTTCATACAATGAAGAAAGTGGTCGCTACCGCGAATTGAAACCTGTTTTCTATGTTCCATCAAAAGATCGCAAGCTTGTGCAAGTTGGTAAAACTGGTGCATACACATTTGAAGATGGAACTAAAGAGCAATTTGAAATTACAACTAACTCTATGAAAGCCGCCTACGTTGTTGCATACGATAGTTATCAAAAGATGTTAGATGCAGGTGTCGCGCGCGAAGTTGCACGTGCTGTTTTGCCTGTGGCGACGTATTCATCTATGTATGTTTCAATGAATGCCCGTGCGCTCATGAACTTTTTATCCCTTCGTACATCCCGCGAAGGCTCACACTTTCCAAGCTATCCACAACGCGAAATTGAGATGGTTGCCGAGAAAATGGAAGCCGAATTCGCAAAATTAATGCCACTCACATACGGGGCCTTCGAAAAGTCTGGTCGCATCGCCCCATAAAACGGGTAGAGTTGCCCGCATGAGTACGCCAGCGCCATTTGGCCGCATGTTGACCGCAATGGTCACGCCATTTAAAAAAGATGGCTCCATTGATTGGGATGGCGTTGAAAAAATCGCAGATCATCTCGTTAAAACAGGTCACGATGGCATCGTTGTAAACGGAACAACAGGTGAAGCTCCTACGACTAAATCCTCTGAAAAAGAAGAGATCATCAAGGTTGTTAAGCGTGTAGTTGGAGCAAACATCAAGGTTGTCTCTGGTGCTGGCGATAATGAAACAGATTATTCAATCAACCAAGCCAAGCGCAGCGAAGCAGCTGGTGCTGATGGAATTTTGGTAGTTACTCCCTATTACAACAAGCCACCGCAAGCAGGTATCAAGGCTCACTTCTTAGCTATGGCAAATGCAACTGGTTTACCAATGATGCTCTATGACATTCCTGGCCGCACAGGAGTAGAGATTGAATCAGACACAATCGTTGAACTCTTTGAACACCCTTCAATCGTTGCGCTTAAAGATGCAAAAGGAAATGTTGCTGCAACCTCTTGGGTAATCAAGCGTTGCGGAATCCCTGTGTATTCAGGTGATGACATCCTCAATTTGCCACTTCTATCAGTGGGAGCAGTTGGATTTGTTTCAGTGTGTGGTCACACAGTTGGATCAGAGCTCAAAGAAATGCTTAATTCTTGGTTTGCGGGCAATCCTGCGCGCGCACTAGAAATTCATCAGCAATTACTTCCAGTATTTACCGGAACATTCCGCACACAAGGTGCCATCATGACAAAAGCGGCACTTACATTAATGGGTCTACCTGGTGGATATACCCGTCTTCCTCTAGTCGATGCAACAGACGCGCAAGTTGCGCAGTTGCGTGACGACCTACGCGCAGGTGGCGTAGCAATTAAAAAATGAATCATCCTCACCCAGATCTTGGAACACCCTCAACTTTAGTTAAAGGGGGATTGCGTATTGTCGCCTTGGGCGGCTTAGGTGAAATCGGTCGAAACATGACCGTATTTGAAACTAAAGGGAAGCTATTAATTGTTGACTGTGGCGTTCTATTTCCTGAAGATACACAGCCAGGAATCGATTTAATCCTTCCGGATTTCTCATATATTCGTGATCGCCTAGATGATGTTGTTGGCGTATTTTTAACTCATGGCCACGAAGACCATATCGGAGCAGTTCCTTATCTATTGCGCGAACGTGGGGACATTGCTATTTATGGATCAGCTCTCACGCTGGCCCTTGTCACTGCAAAGCTGAAAGAGCATCGCATCACTCCACTCACACGAGAAGTTCGTGAAGGCGGACATGAAGATGTTGGACCATTTGAACTTGAGTTTGTTGCTGTAAACCATTCGATTCCAGATGCATTAGCAGTTGTTATCAACACTGATGCTGGCCGAGTTCTGGCAACGGGTGATTTTAAGATGGATCAACTTCCACTTGATGGTCGTATTACAGATCTGCGTACTTTTGCTCGTTTAGGTGAAGAAGGCGTTGACCTATTTATGGTGGATTCAACGAATGCAGACATTCCTGGCTTTACTCCATCAGAGCGTGAAATTATGCCCGCCCTTAATCGCGTTATCGGCTCAACTAAGCGCCGAGTAATTGTGGCTTCATTTTCATCCCACGTGCACCGCGTTCAGCAAGTAATTGACACTGCAGCTATTCATAATAGAAAAGTCATTTTTATTGGACGCTCTATGGTTCGCAACATGAAGATTGCACAAGATATGGGTTACCTAACAATTCCACCTGGAATTGTTATGGATGCCAAGGATCTTGACTCCTTTGATGACAATGTTGTTTTGATTTGCACAGGTTCACAAGGTGAACCGATGGCAGCCCTATCGCGTATGGCAAATGGTGATCATCAGATTCGCGTGGGCGAGGGTGACACAGTTATTTTGGCTTCATCACTGATTCCTGGAAATGAGAACTCAGTCTTTAGAGTCATTAATGAACTCACTCGCTTTGGTGCCAAAGTCGTTCATAAAGCTAATGCCATGGTCCACGTCTCAGGACATGCTGCTGCAGGAGAACTTCTCTACTGCTATAACATCGTTAAGCCGCGATATGTCATGCCAATCCACGGCGAATGGCGTCATATGAAGGCAAATGCTGAACTTGCAATTCAAGCCGGACTTCCACGATCAAATGCTTTGATTATTGAAAATGGCGTAGTGGTTGATTTAATCGATCATGAAGCATCAGTTGTTGGCGCTGTGCCATGTGGATTTGTTTATGTCGATGGACAAAGTATTGGTGACATTACTGAGGCATCACTCAAGGATCGTCGCATTCTTGGTGAAGAGGGATTCATCTCTGTCATTGTGGTGATTGATTCACAAAGCGGAAAGATCGTTGCTGGACCAGATATCCATGCACGTGGATTCAATGAAGATATGGCGCTCTTTGATGATGTGAAATTAAAGATTGAGAAGGCATTGGCTGCTGCAGTTGCTGAAGGAATTAATGGAACTCATCAGCTTTCACAGATTGTCCGAAAGACCGTTGGTGGATGGGTTGGGGGAGAACATCGCCGAAAGCCGATGATTGTCCCTGTTGTTATTGAAGTTTAAGAACGGCGCGCCTAGGCGCTAAGAAATTACTCATCCTTTACGATGAGGAGTGTGGCTAAGAAAAAATCTAAATCCAAAAGCGGTGCTGTAGGTGGCGCGCTCGGAAGAGGCTTAGCTGCAATCTGGCGATTCATCGCAAAAATTCTTGGAAACTCAGTTCGCTTTATTGCCCGTGGTGCTCGTGAATTAGATCCAGCACATCAGCGAGATGGAATGGCCTTTCTCATTCTTATTCTCGCACTCGTTGCAACGGCCGGAACTTGGTTTCATGCTGACAATATTGTTGGCCGTGCGGTCTATGCATTTGTTTATGGCGGCTTTGGTCGCATCGGCTTTGTAACACCCGTTGTTCTGATTTATTTTGCATTTAAGTTGTTTAGAACCCCTGAGGACAAAGCGGCAATTGGTCGAGTTGTTGTTGGCACATTGACGCTTCTACTTTCTTCAACTGGTATTGCACATTTACTCAACGGCTCAACCGGCACTGGTGCCACCGCAATGCGCGAAGGCGGTGGCTGGATTGGTTACGCAGTAACCACGCCGTTGGTCTCACTGATGACTTCAGTGCTGACCTATCCAGTATTAGTACTTGTATTCATCTTCGGTTTATTAGTTGTAACAGCAACTCCGGTTTCACAAGTTCTAGATCGCTTTACATCTAGCGCTAGTTGGCTATGGGCCAAACGCCCTGAAAGATCTATCAAGGTTGAAGATTTTGAAATCACTGACACCCCACCTTTTGAAACACCTATCGTCGCTGCTTGGAACGAGCCGGTAGAAGATGATGAAGAGTTAGATGAAGAGAGCTTTGATGAAGAGTTCACAGTTCCTATTCCTATCTCTCCTGTCATAACTCCAGAAACTGTTACCAAGCGCCCTGAACAACTCTTGCTCACTCCTGATTCAACATATGAACTGCCGCCTGCGGATTTACTGCGCACAGGCCCAGCTGCAAAAGCTAAAAGCAAAGCAAATGATTTAGTGGTGGCAGCGCTGACTGAAGTCTTTGCTCAATTTGAAATTGATGCCCAAGTGACTGGCTTTATGCGTGGGCCAACGGTTACACGCTATGAAGTTGAGCTGGGAAATGCCGTCAAAGTTGAGCGCATTACCGCCCTTGCTAAGAATATTTCTTATGCTGTTGCAAGTAGTGATGTGCGAATCCTTTCTCCTATTCCAGGGAAATCTGCAGTGGGAATTGAAATCCCAAATGCTGATCGTGAAATCGTTGCCTTAGGCGATGTTTTGCGCTCATCGGTTGCTGGTCAGGATCACCACCCCATGTTGGTTGCACTTGGAAAAGATGTTGAAGGCAACTTTGTGTGTGCAAACCTTGCAAAAATGCCTCACCTTTTAGTTGCAGGTGCTACTGGTGCTGGTAAATCTTCAATGATTAACGCCATGATTACATCGATTTTGGTGCGTGCTACACCGGATGAAGTTCGCTTAGTGCTAATTGATCCTAAGCGCGTAGAGCTAACTGCCTATGAAGGTATTCCACATTTAATTACACCAATTATTACTAATCCAAAAAAGGCAGCTGATGCACTCACCTGGGTAGTGCGTGAGATGGATTTGCGCTATGAAGATCTTTCAACATTTGGCTTTAGACATATTGATGATTTCAACAAGGCTGTTCGTGCTGGCAAAGTAATCGTGCCCCCTGGAAGTGATCGCACGGTTGAGCCTTATCCATATCTACTTGTCATCATTGATGAGCTTGCAGATTTAATGATCGTGGCGGCTAAAGAAGTTGAAGAATCTGTTGTGCGCATTACTCAGCTGGCACGATCTGCCGGTATTCACTTAGTCCTTGCAACCCAGCGCCCATCTGTCGATGTGGTTACTGGTCTTATTAAAGCAAACGTGCCATCTAGACTTTCTTTTGCAACTAGTTCTTTGGCCGATAGCCGCGTTATTTTAGATAGTCCAGGGGCAGAAAAACTTGTTGGACAAGGTGATGGTCTCTTTATTCCTATGGGAGCTAGCCGAGCAGTTCGTATTCAAGGTGCTTATGTGTCAGAGCGCGAAATTGAAGCCGTTACAACACATGTGAAGAAGCAGTTAAAACCGCGCTATCGCGAAGATGTTACAGCCGTTCAATCACATCCCAAGATGGTTGATAAAGAGATTGGCGATGATTTAGATATTTTGTTACAAGCCGTTGAATTAGTTGTTGGAACACAGTTTGGTTCAACATCTATGTTGCAAAGAAAACTTCGTGTTGGATTTGCAAAAGCTGGACGGTTGATGGATCTAATGGAATCTCGTGGAATTGTTGGACCATCTGAGGGCTCAAAGGCCAGAACTGTTTTGGTGAAACCAGATGAACTCGATTCTGTTTTAGCGACCTTGCGAGATTACTAAAGCAACCTTTGCCGGGGGTTAACACACATTTCACCCCCTGTTCTCACACCGCTCTCTAGCCACAGGGGATGCCACGGTTCTAGACTTGTACTCTCATCGGCAGCAGTAATTTCCCTTAAGGACCAGTAACGATGTCACTTGGATCTTTGATAGCTAAGGCGCGTAAAGACGCGGGCCTTTCTCTTGAAGATTTGGCTGCCAAAACCAATATTCGTATAAGTGTTTTGAGTGAGATAGAAAAAGATAATTTCTCTCATTGCGGTGGTGAAACATATGCACGTGGCCATGTTCGCAATATCGCTTCAATTTTAAAAGTGGATCAAAAAGAGTTCATCCGCCTTTATGAGGAAGAACAAGGCGGAGAAGTACGCTCGATGAAAGATTTGCTTATTGAAAATAGTGTCATGCGTTTGCCGGCCGAAGCTCGCAAAGTCTCATGGAAAGTTCTTGTGATGATTTCTGTGGTGTCGCTCTTTGCTGTTGGAATTGCTCAAGTAGTAATTTCAAACGTCAATACAAATGATGTTGTTAGTGCAGTTCCATCTGCAAGTGCATCGCCAACTGCAGCCGAATCACCATCTGCCGAGCCATCGGCCCAAAATACTTTTTCAACCGGCACTGGAGTTGAAGTAGTCATTAATGCAACCCGCGCTAAGTCATGGCTCTTTGTCTCTGATGATGCTGGAAGAGTTCTCTTTAGTGGTCAGATACCACGTGGGGCAGTTAAGGTATTTTCCTCCGATTCACAACTCAATCTCAAAGTTGGAAATGCTGGGGGAGTAGATCTGAAAGTAAATGGCAAGAAAGTTGAGGCCATTGGTGTGGATGCTGAGGTAGTTAGCGTGTCGTACGGAGTCGATTCATAACCCGCTAAGATTTGCCAAATGAAGCGCACCGTAGCAGTTGTCACTTTAGGGTGCTCACGAAATGAAGTTGA
>Ga0208169_1000421_pt1 | contig 10332 bp, 7 predicted proteins | sample Colrivmeta1548B3_FD_187646 | JGI IMG/M metagenome (GOLD analysis project Ga0208169, IMG submission 187646) | Estuarine microbial communities from the Columbia River estuary - metaG 1548B-3 (SPAdes) (version 2) | ecosystem: Environmental > Aquatic > Marine > Intertidal zone > Estuary | place: USA... | reverse complement strand
GACCTGACAAATACATTATACCAGCCGAAACCTGAGCTTTGGTGCTGCCACCATACGCCGCTTTCAAAAGCCACGAGGTACTTCCTTGGATACCTAAAATATATTGTGACGTTACATGCCCTCCTTCGGCTGCTTTTAGATACCAAGCATTAGCATTAGCTTTAGCTTTGCGTTTCTCGTCGTCATGGTCCTTAAATGAGTACAAGTTATGAGGAGCTAGGATATCTGTGTGCAATAAACCGTTGGGTTCTGGTGTCTGTGCTAATTTATCGTAGAAAACGCCCATTTTGTACTGCGCGCTTACATCACCTGTATCAGCCAGTGCCTTCAAGTCATCAAGCTCAGATGCAGCAGCACTTTGAAAAGCCAGTAGAGCAGTAAGGATTAGAATGAGTCTCATGGAGAATTAACCTTTGTTAATTAATGCGTCAACTATATAGAACAGGCGAAGTTATTCAAGAGTGGTTAGAAACTAGCGATTGAGCAGCTTTTTTGAAATGGGCTTATGAAATGTTACCGAGCTTTAATCGAATCTTGCGGGCAAGTCGATGCAAGAAAATATATGGTTTCTTTCCCCGAATATTTTTTGCAGACTACCTCCTTTTTATTTGTTCTACGATTAGCCTCAGTTGCTACTCCGTATAGCTCTGCCGCAGCGCCGCCTGTGATTGTCCAGCCGTTTTCAGCACTGCAATACCACATTGTTCGTTCAAAGAGTCTGTCGCCTACTTCATCACTTGTCATACTCTTATAATAGTCGTTCAACGCCTGAAGCTCTTCTTTAGGTAAGTCGCAAGTTATCCTTTCTTTGCCTACAAGCTGCATTTGTTTCAGATAAGGAGCATGAAACAGGATTGAGCCTTTATCAGCTACAAAGCGTTTCGTGCCTCCTAAAAAAGCAACAGCGCATGACGAAGCACACATCTTATCGTTAGAGATGATAGTTGTTACGCCCCGATCTCTGAAAACCTTGCCTAGCTTATAACCATCATCCAAATAACCGCCACCTGACTCAAGCGTTACTTCTATAGGAGAGATAACTTCACCACTAGCATCAGTACATGGTTCACGCTGATCTATTAGTTTACCCACTGCAAATGTACTGTCTGGGCCGATCGACCCAGTGACCAATATTGAATGCTTGCTACCAGTAACACAGCTGGAGCTAGACATGTCAGAACTTGTCTCTATTACTAAGTCATCAATGTAATAAGTTTCAGCAGAAACATTCAGCGTTAGAAAGGCGGTGATCAGTAGTGCAAGTCTCATACCGAGTAACTCTTGTTAATTAATGCATCAACTATATAGAACAGATGGAGTTATTCAAGGATGACTAGCAACTAACGAATGAGCAGCTTTTTTGAAATGGGCTTGCCACAACTCCCCTCTAGCGCTATCTTGGGTTTTGACTTGATAGCCGATCTGTTTGACTAGGAGATAGAAATATTATGGCATCCACAGAGCCAACTGAAAAACAACTCAGAGAAATCACAGAAATCGACCAAGAATCGTCTTTTGATATGATTAATCTTATTAAATATCGTCCCATCGCAATTTATGAATCAGCCGCAGATAATGCATTTGGGAGAAGCGGACGCGAAGCTTACCAAGAATATGGATTAGTGGCTTTTCCTAAGATAATTGGGATGGGCGGTAGCTTGGTCTACAGAGGAACAAGTGATCATCAATTTGTTGGGAATGAGTCGCAGAACTACGATGACCTGATCATAGTCCGATACCCGTCACGGAAAGCTTACCTTGAGATGTTCAATTCGACAGAATACCAAGAGGCGATAAAACATCGTAAGGCTGGATTAGAGCATAGGGTATTACATGAGGCTACTCCGTTAGCTTAAGCTAGATGGAATCAAAGCCAAATGCCTTAACTGTTTGAAAAGCCAGTAAAGCAGTAAGGATTAGAACGAGTCTCATATAGCATTACCCTTTGTTAATTAGTGAATCCACTATATAGAACAGGCGAAGTTATTCAAGAGTGGTTAGATGTTGGCTATTGAGCAGCTTTTTTGAAATGGGCTTATGAAGTATCTGAGCAGATACAGTAACAATCACAAGAACTCAGCAGGCTCCCCCGTGGCCTGTGGAATAGCCCCCTGCCCTTGGTACAATACAGGTAACAGTAGAGTTGACTAACAGGCATAATTAAGTAAGATGAAGACATCAGAGGTCAGCAGAGATTACAGGCTATATCACTGATTTATATAGGATTTATTGGGCCTTAAGTTAGGGGCCCATAGCTCAGTTGGTTAGAGCAGTCGACTCATAATCGATTGGTCGCAGGTTCAAGTCCTGCTGGGCCCACCATTTTCGCCTTTCATCCATCAATCTGTTCCTGAAAGCATAGATTGGCCGCTCACGAATAAGGGATCTACGGCTCTACCCCATTAATTGGGGATGGCACTCATCAAACCCTGTTTATAATCCCGTCCCACCCGCAATCGGCCAGCACTAGACGAGTCAAAAAACACCATACACTAACTGCCCCTTGTAACACTGGGACATCAGCAGTCTGGACATTCCCCAAGCAATGTAGACAACTCAGCGCATTCTGAGGCTACAGCTGTCTAGCGACCTCTGGAAAGTCGACCATAGACGGATCGACTCTTGGCTGACGGCAATCCCTCGTTGAGCGAGAAGATCCTCGATGTCGCAGTGACTTAGATTGAATCGATGATAATGCCAAACAGCGTAACTGATGATGGCTGGTGGAAGTCTGTACCGCTTATACGTATTCATAAGCCAAGTTTACCTAATTTGGATGGTTAACTTAGCAATACTCACCCTCAGTATATGTTGTAATATTCGGCAATCGACCGCCACTGTTCCAGAAGCGGCAAATACGAGATTGATGAGGCACCGTGGCAAACCTTGTTCCCAGCGTAGTATTGGAAGGAGTCGCCGAACTGATTGAACAAAATGGGCAAGACCCCGTTGAATTGTTTCGGCGCGTCGGGATACCTGAAGCGGCTATCCTTGAGCCAAATGTATTGATACGCCCTGAGCGCTATGCCGACCTGCTGGAGCTGGCCGCTATCGAGTGTAGCGATCGTTTTTTTGGTCTCAAGGTAGGCTGCTTACAACGCTTCGATATCATGGGCAACCTGTGGTTAATGGCCCGTCAAGCTGAAACAATTGGGGAAGAGATGCAGTTAATCTGCGAAAACCTTGCCTTACATACTGACACCATGACGAGCTATATTTCAAACGACGGCACATCGGGCAAACTAATGTCCTTTGAATTTAAAACCCCAGTCAATCCTCAATCACGTAAGAAACCTCTACCCTGGTCGCATGTTCAAGCGTCAGAGCTGATCCTGTCACTAACCTGCAATGAGTTCAGGCGATCACTAGGCCATGATTGGATGCCTGACTATGTTCAATTCAGGCATGCTGCTCCCGCCAAGGATAAGACACCTCTGTATAAAGTTTTTGGTCATCGCGTATTCTTTAATCAGGATGTGCACGCAATACACCTCACTAACGAGGATTTCTCCCAACCTAATACACAAGGACCTGGGAGCGAAGCTGCCACAGAAATTCACAAAAAGAATACACGGGCATTTCAATCCACCTTCGGACTGGGCGAGTCTTTCATCGGTCGTGTTAACCGGGTTATTCGGCTGTTAGTTAACGATGAGGGATGTACCGCCAGCGACGTGGCCCACCTGGTAGACTTGCCAGAGCGCACATTGCGTTATCGCTTAAAAAAATACAACACAAGCTACCAGGCTCTTTACGATAAGGCTCGCCTTGAGATTGCACAAAACTATCTGATTAAGTCAGAGCTGGCTGTCAATGCGATAGCAGAGCGCTTGCATTTTACCGACACGGCCTCTTTCTCAAGTTTCTTTAAGCGACAGACCGGCCAATCCCCCAGAAATTTTGTCAAAATACTTGGCGCTCTTGAGCGTAGATTGGCGGCGTCTGGGTAATAGCGAGTATGGCGAGAACAGCCGCCCAGCCCTTTTGTTATTGGTGCATGATGTACTCCAGTTTTATATTATTTTTAGTAACAAGCGTTCTGACAGAGCAGCTTCAAACGATGTTCGCTTGAGCGCCCTTTGAGAAACGCGGCTTAAGTTATTTCCGCTGATCCAGAACGGCCATAATCTTCTGGGCGGTTTCATGGCTGGAGTTCTGGTTCTGTCCGGTTACAAAACGCTTCTCGTCGTCTACCACCGTGCTGGTCGCGAAGAAATCCATGAATCTCTCTTGCTTGGAATAGATGCCGCCGGCCTTGCGCAACTCCGTTTCTGGGTGCAAGGGGGTTACCGCTATGCCCAGTTCCTTCACCTGCTTGTCGCTGACACCGGTAACCTTGCGCCCGGCGATTAGCAGTTTGCCATCGCGATCCCGCGCCCGAATAAAGCCCAGAGCACCGTGGCAGACAGAGCCGAACACGGTTTCTTTGTCTGAGTAATAGGCCTCACTGACCTTCTGCCCCAAAACATTGGAATAACCAAGATCGTAGGCCGCACCCCAGCCGCCGGCAATCCACACTACGTCGTAGCCAGTAAAGTACAGATCATCGATTTTAAGAGAATTGTTTGCCTTGGCCTGAGCCACGGGATCCTGCAGGAAGCGCTCGTCTTCGGGTGACCTGATAACCCGCTTCAAGGTCTGGGGGTCTATGGGTATCTCCCCGCCTTTGATACTGGCAATCTCCACTTCCATCCCTGCATCCAGGAACTGGTAGTAGGCGATGGTGAATTCCGAGGCCATCACGCCGGTGGGGTCGCCGGTGGTTTCCCCTGGCGCATTCAGCACACCGTGACTGGTAGTAATCAACAGGGCCCGCTTGCCAGGCAAGCTGTAGTCTCGGGCATCTTCGTAAACGGGATGTACGCCCAGGCTGTGGACGATGGTGGGCAAGGCCAGGACCAACAGCAGCACCAGAGACAGAACTGCACCGGCACCGATTACCATCTTCTTAAACATATGCACCAACTCCTAAACTTGTCTTTCCAGCTTGTTAGTTTTTTCAAACAAAGTGCCATGGGTTTAGCTGTTCGCGGATTCCACCCGAGGCACAATTCAGGCGTTATTTTAAACAGATGGAGACGAAATAGTTTTCATATACGGCAATATTGTTTATATATGAGGCAATATATTCGGGAAAAGAAGTGACCTATCCCCCACATTAGCACCATGACCTTATTGAGTGAGGGGCTCCCAGAAAAAAGTACCATACTGAAGGTGAGTGTTGGGCATGAATTAGGCACTTGGGAGGCCTGAAATCATGAAAAGGAAACGATATTCAGTAGAGCAAATCATGGCGGCTGTTAAGCAGCACGAAGCCGGTGGAGGTTAATGCCAGGCGCTTTTCTGAAACAGCGGGTCGGCTCACGTAGCGACAGAGTCGTTCGAGCTTATCACGCTGATGGACTTCGGCCATCACTCCAGCGTGTAGGGAAAAACCAGCATGGTTGGCCACGCGACTGCTGGTCGTTGAGGCCATTTGCCCGTTCATTCAATGCATTTTGGTAGCAGTCATACTCATACGTCATCGAGGGACGATATTGTGTGGTTGCAATATCCCTTGGTGAATTCTAGAACAGTCATGCGTTCTTCGATCAGAATGCTGGATCAGTGCCTGTTGGTTTAGCCTAACCGCCACTGCTCGTTTAAAAGCTTTCACTGTATCGCCTGCGCGCATCTCCGGACCCACTTCATGACCCAAAATTTCCGACTGTAAACATCGGTTACCAAAGAAAGGTAATAAACCCCTCCTCCACTCAAATGAATTACAATTCTCCCCTCACTACCCTTTAAATAAAAAATAGTCTCTCGTTGTTTGTCTTAAAAAAGTATGGAATCTATCAAACCCAGCAGAGATTGAAGTCACGACCCAAACTATTGGCGTGCCAAAAAATAATAAAAGAGATAGACGGTGAATAGTCTGCGCAACCCTACCCTGATCGTTTTAGCCATTGCCGTCGCTGTTGCATTAGGCTTCGCGGTGTATTTAGTTGACCAAGACACAGGGGCACTCGATAGCGTGAACGGAGCCGTTCACCGAGAGACCGACGGCAATATTGTTCGGCAAACTGACGAGTACTTGGGCAGTGCTAGCTGCGGCGGCTGCCATGAGAAACAATACAGTGATTGGCGCGGGTCGCACCACGAACAGGCTATGCAGCATGCCTCTGCGACAACGGTGAAGGGGAATTTTGCTACCACCTCTTTTGTCAGTGACGCTGTGTCTGTCTCCTTTACCCAGAAAAAAGACGGCTTTTATGCGCGTCTGGCGGGCACAGACAGCGTTGAACATGACTATAAGGTGCTCTATACCTTTGGCACTGAGCCCTTGCAGCAATATCTGGTCGCGTTCCCCGACGGTCGGCTTCAGCAATTGCCGGTGGCGTGGGACACCCAATTACAGCAGTGGTTTGACCCGCAACCGACGCTGAAAGCTCGACCGGGGGAGTGGGTGCATTGGACTGAGGGTGGAAAAAACTGGAACAGTATGTGCGCCGACTGTCACAGTACGGCTGTGGCGAAAAATTTTAGTGCCGTCGAGAATCGCTATGACACGTCTGTTAAAGAGATTAGCGTTGGCTGTGAGTCCTGTCATGGGCCCGGTCGTGATCATCAACAAGCGGTGCTCAATGGTGCTGTAGCCGAGTTGGGCGATTTAAAAATTGATGCCATGAGTGCAGCCAATCCACAGCTCTTGGTCGACAATTGCGGTCGCTGCCATGCGCGGCGTCAGGCAATTACCGAAAAATTTGAACATGGTAGCAATACCTTGCTCGACCATTATTTGCCGAGCCTATTAAACCCTCCCCTCTACCACAGCGATGGCCAGATTCTGGATGAGGTATTTGTCTATGGTTCTTTTTTGCAAAGCAAAATGTATGCGGCGGGCGTGAGTTGCGTCAATTGTCATGAGCCTCATAGCGCGCGCTTAAAGGCAGAGGGCAATCAGCTTTGTACCGGCTGCCACAGCGCGGCCGAGTTCGACAGTCCCCAACACCATCATCACAGCGAGACGGCGGCTCTCGCTGCAGGTAATCAGTGCATTGATTGCCATATGCCGGGTCGTCTGTATATGGGCAACGATTTTCGTCGCGATCACAGCTTCCGTGTTCCGCGCCCTGACCTGAGCGTGGCTCACGCGACGCCAAATGCCTGCACGGGCTGCCACACAGATGAAACTGATACATGGGCGGCGGATAATGTGGTGTCGTGGTTTGGCCCCGTTCGCGCGAGCCATTTTTCCGATGTTCTAACGGCGGCGCAAAGCCATCCCCGCGAGTCTTTGGGGCTGCTCGTTACGCTGCTCAAGGACCTGTCGCAGCCGGCGATTGCGAGGGCCACGGCAGCGTCTCAATTGGCACCAGCGATCGCCGTTGATGGTGTTGAAGAGGCTGTGACAAGCGCCCTACAAGATTTACACCCACTGGTGCGGGCGTCCGCTGCTTCAGCGCTAGCGCAAGCGTCACTGCCCCAGCGTCTAGCTCCGTTGGCACCATTATTGGATGATCCTGTGCGGGCGGTGCGCATTGCCGCGGCACAGGCTTTGATTAATGCACCCCCAATGCGCATACCAAACCAATTCCGCGAGAGTTTCCGCCTGGCCAATATTGAATACCAGTCATCATTGATGGCCAATATTGACTTCCCCACGGGGCGTTTGCAGATGGCTATCGACGCTCACCGCGGAGGTGATGAACAAGCGGCGGAAGGACACTATCTGGCAGCCGTGGCAATTGATAATCACCTGAATGCCGCACGCATGAACTTGGCACAGCTCTACTACAATCAGGGTCGACTGGCGGATGCTGAGGCGCTGTATCGGACGACTATTACTCAGGAACCCAATGCCAGTGAGGCGTTTTACGCGCTGGGACTGCTTCTCGCAGAGCAGCGACACTTTGGCGAAGCTGCCCAGATGTTGCGAAGTGCTGCCACCCTCGGCAACAATCCGCGAGCGTGGTACAACCTTGCGGTGCTCTATCAACAAACGGGCAATCCCGAAATGGCTGAAAAAAGCTACTTGCAGGCACTGCAGTTAGTGCCGGGGAACAGTGATTTCACGGTCGGATTAGTCAGTCTCTATAGCCAACAAGGTCTGACAAAAAAGGCCCTGGCAACGGTTGCGCAGGGCCTTGTGTTTGCACCGCACGACAGCCGATTACTGGAGGCGCGAGAAGCCCTGCAACGCGCCGACGCAAACTGAGTTATTGCAGCGCGGCTGAGGCTCTCTCCACCAGGTTTCCTGCGTAATTCATCACATGAAAAACGATGGTCTGCTCATGGCTGCCGGTCACCAGATGGGCGCCTGGGCCGGTGGCATAAATGGCCACATCTTCACCCCCGTGGGTTTCTGCGACGCCCGGCACCAAGACTTCTTGATGAAAGCCCTGCGTTTCGGTATCGATATTTGTCAGATCCTGACGGCCAGGTGTTGGCTTGCTGTAATAGGTGCGATCTGCATCGGTCTCGTCACCCAAATCGCGAAAACCAGAGCCATTGGCGTAACCGAGCGTGGTGTAGGGAAGTCCGTCTGCGGCAAGTTCAGGAGCCTCTGACCCGACGCTAATCACTTTACCCAAAATCGGATTACCGCGCTTTGGATAACCGGCCATGGTGAACGCGTGGCTGTGGTCTGCGGTAACAATAATCAGCGTCTCCGAGGGATTGGTCGCCTCCAGCGCCGCTTGAACGGCCCGCGAAAACTCGCTGGTTTCGGTCAATGCAGTCGCGGCGCTGCCAGCGTGATGGCCATGATCAATGCGCCCACTTTCGACCATAAGAAAAAAGCCCGCGTCATTTTTATCAAGAATATCAATCGCCTTGAGCGTCATTTCAGTCAGCGAAGGCTCGCCCGCGATATCCTTGGAACGGTCTGCCTCGTAGCGCATGTGGGATTCACTAAACAAACCGAACAACTGGGTTGTCGTGTCGCCGTTCACTGCATCAAAGGCCGCTTGATTGTCCACATAGACGCCTGTTGGGTAGATCGCCTTCCATTCTTGCACAAGATTGCGGCCGTCAGTGCGATCACCCTCAATCGGGCTGTCGGCATCGCGGCTGTTGGCCTCTGGTTGATTGGGCAGGAACTCGCGACGACCACCGCCTAGCACAACCTCTAGACCGTTACTGTTGAGACCCCCATAGCGCGCATCAAGATTGGCTTTAAAATTCACTAACTGAGAGGCGATATCCTCACACCCTGACGCGACAGCCGCCGCCGGCAATTTTGAATTATTTTCCCAGTCGCGGTCTGCCGACTTAGCGTAGGTTGCTGCAGGGGTCGCATGGGTAATACGGGCTGTGGACACGATACCGGTGGCAAGACCGGCAATTTCGGCTAGCTCAAGTGCGGTAAATACCTGACTGCCGGCCACCGATGAACAGTCACCGCGAACCACGTTTTCATCCACACCAATAGTTCCAGCATCTGTTTTAACACCGCTAATTAGCGCGGTCATGGTGCCCGCAGAGTCTGGCGTCTGAGTATCGACATTATAGGTTTTGGACAAACCCACAAACGGAAAACGCCCAAAGCTGAGACTATTTTCTTCCCCCAATAGGCCTTTCTTTTGGCCGTCGAAAATACGTGCGGCGGTCACCGTTGACACGCCCATGCCATCGCCCACAAACAGAATGATATTTTTAGCAGAACCGCGCTGTGTTGCGACGCGCTGCACCTGTTCGTTGGTCTGCTGTACAGCAGCGGCTGTCTCGACAAACCATTGATTATCTGTAGTTTTAGCCAGCGCAGCCTGCGCCGCATTGGGCGCGGTGGTCGCAGATTGAGTGGCAAGCTGATCACAGCCGGTGACCGCGACGGACAAAGAGAGCAGGCAAACTGAAGCGACGTTATTCATACATAATCCTGAGTATTTTTATTGTTATCTCAATGGGGAGTTACTGGCGCAGCAGATAGTAAGGCACGGCCGTGCCACAAACAAGAAAGGTGTTGGTTAATCGAAATGAAGTAATTCATCAATGCTCAGATTGTGAGCTTTGGCGATTTTGAATAACTGCCAAAGAGAGACGATCGCTCTCGGATCCTGCTCCATGCGCTGATATTGACGCACCGAGAGTTCATAATCAGCCATATCCTCTTGCACGAGATGACGCTCATTTCGCAGCGCCACAATGCGCTTCTGCAAATTCTCTTGGAACTGCAAAAACTCGGCGTAATAAATTGAGTCGGCATTTGGGCGCTGCATAACCAATTGGCTAATTTCCTCTTGACCTAAGCCGCCAAGCTTGGCATATTCAAAAACAACACGCCACGCTTGGCGCGAAAAAGTGGTGCGACAAGGAGTCGCTTAATCACGCCAATTAACCAGCAGGGAG
>Ga0208169_1000390_pt1 | contig 10797 bp, 9 predicted proteins | sample Colrivmeta1548B3_FD_187646 | JGI IMG/M metagenome (GOLD analysis project Ga0208169, IMG submission 187646) | Estuarine microbial communities from the Columbia River estuary - metaG 1548B-3 (SPAdes) (version 2) | ecosystem: Environmental > Aquatic > Marine > Intertidal zone > Estuary | place: USA... | reverse complement strand
GCAGTGCAGTACGGCCTTTGCCGCAGCGCCAGAGTTGCTCGCCAACACCCAAGCGCTGCTGCGCAACTGCAAAATCTCTTTTGAATTTGGAGAAGCCGCAGCGCCCCAACAACCCCACAGCATTCACGGGTCCAAAGCCGCCGACCTACAGCGCCTTCAAGAACTTTGCGCCGAGGGGCTCAACTACCGCTACAACACCATCACCGACGAAATCATTGCGCGCATCGAGATGGAAATCGACGTCATTGCTGAAAAAAATTACCTTTCTTACTTTCTCATTACCCACGACTTCACTTCCTATGCGCGTTCCAAAGGTTATTTTTATGTGGGGCGGGGCAGTGGCGCCAACAGCATTGTGGCCTACCTCTTGCGCATCACCGACGTCGACCCACTAGAACTCGACCTCTATTTTGAGCGCTTTATCAATCTCTACCGCAAAAACCCACCCGATTTCGACATCGATTTCTCTTGGCGAGACCGCGACGACGTCGTTCGCTATATTTTTGAACGCTACCCCAATGCCGCCTGGCTCTGTACCTACAGCACCTTTCAATACCGCGCCTGTATTCACGAGCTCAGTAAAGTATTTGGCCTACCCTCCGGCACGAGCAAAATGCTGAGTAGGGGGAAGGGGAGTCTCGCCGAATTCGCCGAACTAGGTGCACTTATTTTGCGCTACGCCAAATACATAGAAGGTTTGCCCTCCCATCTGAGTGTGCACGCAGGCGGCATCGTCATTAGCGAAAGGCCTTTAACTGCTTTTGCAGCTTGTTTTTTACCCCCAAAAGGCTATCCCTGCACGCAGTTTTCCATGCTAGAAGCCGAAGATGTCGGGCTTTATAAATTCGATGTTTTAAGCCAGCGCGGTTTGGGCAAAATTTCCGAAGCATTGCAAATTATAGCGCAGGTTTATCCCGAAGAAAAACCCCACGACATCCACGACATCCACTTTCTCAAACAAGACCCTCAAATTGCAGCGTTCTTAAAAAAAGGTTGGGCCTTGGGTTGTTTTTATGTAGAGTCGCCCGCTATGCGGATGCTCCTGATCAAACTCCAAGTAGACAACTACCTCGCACTGGTGGCGGCCAGCTCCATTATTCGACCCGGTGTATCGCAGTCCGGCATGATGCGCGAATACATCTTGCGCCATCGCAATCCGGAGCGCAGGCAAGAAATCCATCCTTTACTACTCGCTATTATGCCCGACACCTACGGCGTTATGGTCTATCAAGAAGACGTCATTAAAGTTGCACATTATTTAGCGGGCCTGAGTTTGGCCGAGGCCGATGTCTTGCGCCGTGGCATGTCGGGCAAATTCAGATCGAGGTCCGAATTTTTGCGCGTGCAAGAAAGCTTTATGGCTTCTTGTCTTCAAAGAGGATACGAAGCTCAATTTGCAAGTAGCATTTGGAAGCAAATCGAAAGTTTTGCAGGCTACGCTTTTTCAAAAGGACATTCTGCTTCCTATGCCGTGGAGAGCTACCAAAGTTTGTATCTCAAAGCACACTATCCGCTGGCGTATCTGACTGCCTGCATCAATAATTTTGGCGGCTATTACCGCACTGAAATCTACGTCCACGAAGCGCGGCGCTTTGGCGCACAAATTGAAGCTCCCTGCATCAATGAAGGTGCTTATAGTTGCGTGTTAAAAGAAAAACGCCTGATCCTCGGTTTCAATTTAGTAGCGGGCTTAGAAATACAGATAAGCGACAAAATAAGTGCCGAGCGCAATACAAATGGCCACTTCATCGATTTTGAAGACCTCCTCAAAAGGGTAGCTATCCCCCTCGAACAACTCTGTATCCTGATCCGAGTGGATGCACTGCGTTGTTTCAAACAACCTAGAAAAGCACTGCTTTGGCAAGCACACTTTTACCATCACAAGCAACGCTACACCAATGCTAAGCAAGAATTATTTGAAGTCAAGCAAAAAAAACAACACTTACCTGAGCTAGAAGAACACCCACTAGAAATCACTTTCGAGCAATTTGAACTTTTGGGTTTTCCGCTCTGCGACCCTTTTTCACTCTTAGCTCAACCTTTGCCCAGCTCCTTTATTTCGGCCGATGATTTCCCGAAGTACACCCATCAATACATCCATACTTTTGGTTATTTAGTGAGTATCAAGCAAACCAAAACCAACAAAGGCGACACCATGTGTTTTGGTACCTTCCTCGATCCATCCGGCGACTTCCTCGATACCGTGCATTTTCCACAAATTACAGCGCATTATCCCTTTTACGGCAAAGGCGTTTATCGCATTACCGGAAAAATAACTGAGGAGTTTTCTTACTTTACCTTAGAAGTAGCTACCCTAGAAAAACTAGCTTTTGCCGAAGACGTGCGTTTGGCTTTATAGCACCTGAACCCCATCGGTTAATATGATCTGCTCCACACTAGGGCGCTGCTGATAAAGCGCTGCATACCCTGAAAAAACAGCAGCTAACAAATTCAAATTAAAATCAGCCTTAGCCAACACCAACAAACAACCGCCAAAACCGCCGCCCATCATGCGTGCTCCCAAAATACCGGGTAAATTTAAAAGCGCTGCTTGTAAAAAATCTATTTCTTCACAACTTACTTCATATAAATCGCGAAGACCCTCATGCGTTTGATTGATACAACTTCCTAGATCTCGGTAATGTTCATTCATTAAACTTACATCATTTAGATCAACCAAAATTTGAGTAGCTAATTTTTGCACCTTCTGGACACGACTCATTTCATCAACAACGTAGCGCAAACGTTTTTGGGTACTTTGGTCAAGATGGGTCAACACAACTTGTAATTGAGCCTCATTTATAGCTCTCCAACTTTCTAAATCGGGAAAGACATCCTGGGTAAGGAGCCATGCAGACTCAAGCTGAGCGCGTCTTTCGTTATAGGCCGATTCCGCTAAGTTGTGCTTGACTTTTGAATCGATCAAGAAGAGTTGAACACCAACTAAAGGCAATTGGAAAGCTTCAATTTCCTGACTCAGGCAATCAAACGCCAGCAAATGTGCTTCTTTTCCAAATAAGGAAGCTACTTGATCCATTAAGCCACATTGAACACCTGCATATTGGTGCTCTGTTTGTTGGGCAAGCAAAGCGAGTTCCATTCGGGTTTTGCCTAGGCCCAACCATTCATTGAGGCCAAAAGCCAAACCGCAACAAAGGGCTGCGGAGGAAGAAAGCCCTGCGCCAATTGGAATGGTACTTTTGAAACGGATGTGCAAACCCTTTATGGATTCATTTATGTCCAGCAATAAAAAAACACCCTTCACATAAGATTTCCAACCCGCCGTTTGCAATTCATTTAATTGAGCCAGCTCAAAAACCCAAGTTTCATTGAGATCCAAGGCTTCAATGAGAATGGCATCGTTTGCATTTTCTGTGAATTCAAACTCAATGAAGCGATTGATGGCAGCAGGTAATACAATCCCTTGGTTGTAATCGAGATGTTCACCTAATAAATTGATGCGCCCTGGGGCTTGGATGACCATTTTTTTCATGGTTTCCAGATGAGTTGATCGGTAAGCCCTAATGCGGTCAAGGAAACTTTGATTAAGATTTCATGGGCTGGAGCTTCAGTGCGCAGTAAAGCACTGGCAATGCCTGCTTCCATAGCTTGGATAGCCGGACACATCAGGCCTGCATCTTGGGCTTGAACACTGAATGTCACTTTGTAGTCGTTGGTCGGGACAACAGTGCCGTTGGCATCGAGGAGCTTGGCGCGCACAAAAATGAGATCTGCTTTTGTTGTATCTATGCCCGTTTGCAAGGTGTCCAATTCTAAAGTGATTTGAACCGGTTTGCCTGGTGTCTGGACCTGATCTGAGGCCACTCTGACTTGACGATTAAAGCCTCTTGCAACAAGCTTTCCAGCTTCAAAAGCAGGAATTTCAAATTGAAAGGGTGGTTGCGCTAGATAGTCGGAGGCAGGGCCAGGCGTCGCTGTTTTTTTTAAGATGCTTTTGTCATTTAACAACAACTCTACTTGGTCGCAATTGGAGTAGACCGTTACGCTTGTTGGCGACAGCACAGACCAATTGGTGGCAATTTTGACATAAGGTTTATGAGTGGCGTCCAGCAACTGACTTTTGTAATAACTGACGGCATACTTAGGCAAACGCGTAATATCGTATATTCCAGAAGCTTCTAAATCAGGGCTATATCCGCGGTTGTAGTCAAAACAAACCCAATTGGCTTCACCGATAATGTTGGCGCCTTTGCGATTGGAATTCGAGGCTTCTTGAAAATTGAAAGCTTGTTGTAACAATGCTTTTTCTGAAGCACTGCGCAGATGTCTTGAGTTTCTTTCCGTGGGAGCTAAATCGGCAAATTGTGTTTGATTGAAACCAGCGTTTTGGGCATAGTATTCCCAGTCGCCGTATTCGGCTATAAACATCGCCTTGGCTTTGGGTTTATAACCAGCCCAGTAGTCTGGGGCTTTGGCATGCTGGCGCGCAGGTATAAACACGTCGTAACTTGGGTGATCTAACCAGCCAGCAGAAAAACCGTTGGACCCGATTTGCTGCTTTGAGATATAGTTCATTTGCGCTATAAAGTCATCGGGCATATTGGTCTCATTGAGCGAGTTTTCCCAAAAAATAACGCTCGGATGGTTGCGGTCTCTAAAAGTTAATGCATAGAGGTCATTTCTACACCTTTGCTCAAAAATTCGAGATGGGTTATAATATTGCCAACCGGCTATGGCATCCATCACAATAATGCCAAGTTCGTCGCAGGCCTCATAAAAAGCTGGTGCTTGCGGATAATGCGAAAGACGGACAAAATTAAAACCAGCGTCTTTGATCAGCTGTGCGTCGCGCTTTTGTGCGTTGTCGGGGACTGCATAACCCACGTAAGGATACTCCTGATGTCTGTTGGTGCCGCTCAAAAAAAGTTTGGTTCCATTCAAGTAAAAACCGTCAGCCTTTAATTCAGGTTTGCGAATGCCCACTTTTAAAACTTGACTTGCAAGGGTGTCTTGTGCATAAATGATATCAATAGTTAAGTCGTAGAGATTGGGGTTGGAAGGCGACCATAATTGAGGTGTTTTCAGGTTTATTCTCCCGGTATATAAAATGGTATTGGTGGAATCTGTGAACGATTCATTGGTAAGTGTGAAGGTAGCATCTCCCAATTTGGCCACAACTTGAAGCGGTAAAATGACATAATCAGGTTCATACTTTAACTCGAAATCTAGTTGAAGCGTAGCCGATGAGGAGTTGGCATTTATTGTTTGAAAATAAGGATCCTGAATTTGAACGCCACTAAATTCTTCTAACCATACATTGCGGTAGATGCCGGCATGATAATAAAAATCGAGGTCTTTGATGGGTTTGCCCGGTGGAACAGTGGGGTCTTCTCGGTTGTCGAGAAAAACTTCCAAAACATTAGCAGAATCTTGAAGTTCGCTAGTTAAGTCAACATCAAAAGGTAAATAACCACCGATATGAGACCCTACTAATTGGCCATTCAAAAATACCTCGGCAGTATGCATTGCGCCTTCAAAATGAATAGAAAGGCGTCTTCCTTTTTCTAAAGGGTAATCAAATCTTTTGCGGTAAACAACTTCTCCAAGAAACTGTCCGTTCATCACTAAAGGTTCTAATTTGGGTGTGTGCGGCAAAGAAACAATCGACACCGGGTCGGAGGGTTTCAATTGAAATTCCCAGTTATCATTGAAAAGAGTTTGCTGGAGTTGTCCGAAGCAAAAAGAACAAAAGAAAATAAAACTAAAGGAGAGGAGGAAATATTTCATTAGCGCCAAAGAATGAGCTTAATATAAAAATGCGTCGAGGGCAGGTGAGGGGCGGCCGTTGTCTTGCCAACAATTGAGTTGGTAGCCGCTCCAAGGCTTGGCACCTTGTGGCTCCCAATAAAACACGCCTAAACATTGGTTGTTGGGAACGTCTTTGGCTGCACCAATTGTAGCAATTAGTAAGTCTTTGGAGTTTTCTACTTGCCAGTAATCGCCGCCAACTTCTACAATCATGACAGGTTTGTTGTAGCGCGTTACCATGTCTTGTAGGTTGTTGCCAAGGTCTCCGATAGTGACTGTGTAATCACTGCCTAGCCAATGCGGGTAGTAAGATGCTCCAATGATGTCAAATTGTGCACCGTTTTGTTGCATGAGGTCAAAAAACCAACGGAAACGCGCGTTGTCGTTGCCTTGATCGATGTGTACTATTGTTTGAATAGTGGTATCGATGTCTTTGACGGCTTGATGCCCTTTTGAAAGCAATTGAGCCAGCTGTTGTGGGTTGTCGATGTGCCCCGATGGCCAAAGCATGCCGCTCGGAATTTCGTTTCCAATTTGCACCCATTTGGGCGTTACACCCGCTTGTTTGAGCAAATTAAGGGTGTATTGCGTGTGGGTATAAAGCGAATCTTGCAAAGCGGCAAAAGAAACATTGGCCCATGTAGCGGGTTTGGTTTGGTGTGCGGGGTCAGCCCAGGTATCGGAGTAATGAAAATCAATCATAACATCTAGCCCTTTTTCTTTGGCGCGTGCCGCCATCTGGGCAGTTTCTGCAGGACTACAGTGGCCGCTGATTTTATCGTTGCTTGGATGCACAAATACGCGCAAGCGGACTGCATTGATACCTCTTGCCATAAGTAAATCTAGGCAATCGGAAGGATTGCCGTTCTCGTCGTAAAAAACATAGCCGGTAGCTTCCATTTGCGCCAACCAACTGATGTCTGCGCCTTTAAAAAAAGTATCTTCAGCAGGAACAACCGGTGGTTTCGGCTTTACTTCCTCCTCACAAGCAAAGAGCGTTAAAGAGAAGAAGAGTAAAATGAGGGGTATAATTTTCATGGCACTTGTTCAAAATTGATCTGAAGTAGATTGGTCTTTTCACGACCTTTCTCGAGATAAATATCGCTAAAATTCTCTTGATTGGGCGCGTCGGGCTCTGCTTGTTGCTCCAAACAGATACCTGAATAGCGGTGGTAGCGCAGGCCGTCTTTACCAGTCAAATCTACCTCGTCGCCAATGTAAACTTGAAAAACAGGCTGATTCGTGCTGAATTTCAAACGAAAACCATCTTGCGCTATCAATTCGGCTTGATGATGAGCTGGGTCTAAAACAAAGGCGTTGTCTATTTGAGGGAATTGATTAAAATCGGAGAGAAGAAATTGTTCCTTTTCAGTATCCTTTTGAGGAATACTTTTAAGGACTCCTGTTGGTAATTTATTTTCGTTAAGTTCAATATAACGACTTGTGTTTAGGTAAACTTTACTGTCTAAAATACTTGCTTGCTGCCCACCGGGATTGAAATACGCATGTTGGGTTGGGTTAGCGATGGTATCTTCTAATGCAATACATTTGATTTGAATGACCAACTCAAATTCCTTTAAGGTGTAAGTTACTTCAGCTCTTAAATGACCAGGAAGTGCAATTTTACAAGCTGCTGTTTCTAAAATAAAGGTGACTTGAGGATAAGGCTCTTCTTCACAAGACTGCAATTTCCAATTGACATTTGAGAAACAGGTTTTGCCACCGTGCAACAAATGTTGGCCTTCGTTGGCTTCAAATTGAAAACTTTCAGTTTTAAAGGGAATACGGGCCTTCGAAATTCGGCCTGCAATGGGCCCAATAATGGCGCCCAAATAAGCATTGGAGCTGTATTCAAACGTTTTTTGGTAGTCTTTCCAATTCGGGTAACCTAAAACGACATCGCGTTTAGCAAAGCCAGGTAACGCTATTGCAAAACTTTGTAGCGTGGCGCCAAATGAAAAAAGAGTGACCGATGCTTGCGCGTTAGAAAGCGTAATTTCTAAAACGGGCTGGCCGTTTAGCTGCGCACCTAAATCCTTTATTTCAAGAATATTTTCTTTCATTTAGGGGCTTGGTATTATTTTAGATTATTTTGAGTTTTAAATGCTTGCTTGATATCTGAAATCAAATCGAGAGGGTCCTCCACACCAATACTAAGTCGGATCAGTTTTTCGGTAATATTCATTTTTACTTTCGAGTTAAGCGGGATATCTACATGCGTCATAGTTGCAGGGTGCTCTGCCAAACTTTCGGTTGAGCCCAAACTTACCGCTAATTTGAATAATTTTAATTTATTCAAAAATGCAAAGGCTATTTGCTCATTCCCTTTAATATCAAAACTGATCATCGCGCCAGGCCCTAAACATTGTTCTTGATAAATTTGCCGCGACTTATCGGAAACCTCACCACCTTCGCCTAAGAAATAAACTCTTTCTACCATTGGGTGCTCGTCAAGGAATTGAGCTACTTTAATAGCATTGGCTTGTTGGCGCTCCATTCTAATTTGTAACGTTTCTAGCGAACGCAAAAGCATCCAGGCTGTGTGAGGCGAAATCATATTACCTAAAAAAGTACGGAGGGTTTTGACACGCGTAATGACCTCTGCGGTACCCATTACGGCTCCGGCAATTAAATCAGAATGACCACCTAAATATTTGGTTGCTGAATATACTGTGATATCTGCACCAAGTTGTAGTGGTTTTTGCCATAAAGGCCCTAAGTAAGTGTTGTCTACGGCAACAAAAACTTTTTGACCATTCAAATCGCTATATTTCTTACCCAATTCGACCATTTCTAAAATAGAAAAGAGGTCGTTTGTTGGGTTGGCCGGCGTTTCAATATAAATGAGTGCCAATTCTTTTGCTTTTCCGCTGGCTTCTATTTTTTGAATAATTTCATCATGGCTGTCATTGACACCAAACTCTACGGCTTCAATTCCAAATTTTGTCAAGACATGGTGAATGAAATGATGTGTGCCGCCATAAACCGGAGCTGAATAAAGTAACAGTGATCCGGGCTTCAAAAACTCTAATAACACCGTTGAAATAGCACTCATGCCCGATTCAAAAACAGCCGAACCTGCAGCCGCATCCCATAAAGTCAGGCGATCCTCTAGGATTTCTAGATTAGGATTGTTAATGCGGCTGTAAATAAGGCCTAGTTCTTCATTTGGTCGGCTTTGGCGGTGCCCGTAAGCTAACTCAAAGAAATCTTTTCCTTCTTCGGCTGATGCAAAAACAAAAGTAGAGGTAAGGAAAATAGGGCATTTAACTGCGCCCTGACTGAGCTCAGGCTTGTAGCCGTGACTCATCATAAGACTTTCTGGTTTCATATTGATTGTTGTTGATGTAGTTCAAAAGTACAAAACCATTTCTTTATTACATTTGTTAAATGCAAGTCTGTGTTTATTGCGCCTCAAGCGGGCGTATCCACCCTGAATATTTCGAAGCTACCTCGCGCTTGGCGCATTTGCTTGTCGAACATAATGTCAATGTTGTTTTTGGTGGTGGTTCTTCGGGCCTTATGGGGCAACTCGCCGATAGCGTCTTGGCTGCTGGTGGGCAAATCAAAGGCATCATGCCGGAGTTTATGAACGAAGTAGAGTGGGGGCACAAAGGTGTTTCTGACTTTGTTTATACCCAGAGTATGCACGAACGCAAAGCCAAGTTTCTAGAAGGGACCGACGCCTTGATTACCTTACCAGGAGGTCCTGGTACGTTTGAAGAGTTATTGGAATCCATTACTTTGAAAAAACTCGCACAGTTCACCAAACCTATCGTGATTCTCAACACACGCGGTTATTTCAATGCTTTTCACCAAATGATGCAGCAGGCAGTAGATGAGCAATTTATGGCCGATGAATTAAAGTATTTATATACAATGGTCGATACACCAGAAGAAGTATTACCAGCTATACACAATGCGCATTCCTGGAATAAGGGTTTAAGAGATGCCGGAAGCTTGAGATAAAGTTTATATCGTAATATTGCGATATAATAATAAAATTGTCCTTAATTTTGATACGAATGGAAACAATCCTGCAACAGGAGCGCCATGCATTCGACTAATTTTACAAAATGGGACTCACTAAAACAGACACTTACACCACCCAAACCTTAGGCTTAGCTACCATCTTTAAGGCGCTTGGGCATCCGGCAAGAATCGCTATTTTGGAATTTATCGCCAAGCAAACAACTTGTATTTGCGGCGATATCGTGACAGAACTACCTCTTTCACAAGCGAGCATCTCTCGTCATCTTTCAGAACTCAAAGCCGCAGGCCTCATCAAAGGTACCATTACTGGCACTTCAGTTTGTTACTGTCTAGATCCAGAAAACATGCCCTTACTCGTTCAATTTTTAAATCAACTCAATTCTCCAACCCATCAAACTTGTTGCTCATGAAAATCTCCCAATTCAAAAGTGCTTTGCAATTAGCAAAACCAACAGACAACCCTCAATTCTTGCAAAGTAACGGCGTGCCAGTTAGCGCACACTACCACATTACCGAAATCGGCCTCATTCTCAAAAATTACGTAGACTGCGGTGGGGTGGTGCGCCAAGAGCGCAAGGCCTCCATGCAACTTTGGTTAGCTAATGACACATCTCAAAAATTACGTAGACTGCGGTGGGGTGGTGCGCCAAGAGCGCAAGGCCTCCATGCAACTTTGGTTAGCTAATGACACAGACCATCGCCTCAGCACAGAGAAATTACTCGATATCATTGAAAAGTCAGAGCAACTTTTCGGTTTAAAAGATGAAGAGCTCGAAGTAGAATTCCAAGGCCAAACCATTGAAACCTATGGTATGAGCGCACAAGATTTCGGTTTTCAGTTTACAACTAAGAAAACAACTTGTTTGGCTCCAGATCATTGTGGCATTTCCAACGAGCAATTACCGCTTGAAATGCAAAAGAAAAACACCGCTTGCACTCCAAACTCAGGATGCTGTTAATGTCATCAATTCAAATACACTCATCTTCAAATGAAAAATAAACGCCTCAATTTCGTCGACCGCTACCTGACCCTTT
>Ga0208169_1000377_pt1 | contig 10963 bp, 8 predicted proteins | sample Colrivmeta1548B3_FD_187646 | JGI IMG/M metagenome (GOLD analysis project Ga0208169, IMG submission 187646) | Estuarine microbial communities from the Columbia River estuary - metaG 1548B-3 (SPAdes) (version 2) | ecosystem: Environmental > Aquatic > Marine > Intertidal zone > Estuary | place: USA... | reverse complement strand
AGATTTTGCAGGCCGTTGGTCTAATGAGCGCCAACCACAGCGTCGTGATATTCAAATTGGCACATGGGTGCGCGAATCCCGTGAAGGAAGAAGCGGTCACAACTTCTCCATTGCCGATATTGCACTCAGTGCCCAAACATCTTTCCAATCAGGATCTGCTTGGGCAACAAGTATTGCGTGGAGCGGAAATTCACATTATTTAGTTGAGCGCGGTTTTGATGGTGCACAATCAATGGGAGCAGGTGAGCTCTTACTTGCTGGTGAAGTAATTCTTGGTGCACAAGAGAGCTATGAAGCACCAGCGTTATTTGCTGTGTATTCAAATCAAGGCCTAGATGGCATCAGCGCAGCGTTTCACTCACATCTGCGTGCACGTGCAATTCACCCTAAGCGTCCACGTCCGCTGACGTTGAATGTATGGGAAGCGCTCTACTTTGATCACAATGAAGCAAAAATGAGAGAACTTGTTGATGTTGCCGCCCAAGTCGGTGTTGAACGCATTGTCTTAGATGATGGCTGGTTTCATTCCCGTCGCAATGATCGCGCAGGCTTAGGTGATTGGGTTATAGATCCTGCAGTGTGGCCACATGGTTTAACGCCAATTATTGAATACATCAATAGCAAGGGAATTGAGTTTGGTCTTTGGTTTGAAGGCGAAATGGTCAACCCTGATTCTGATTTGTATCGCGCACATCCTGAATGGATCTTGCATGAAGGTGATCGTGTTCCACCGCTTTGGCGCCACCAACTTGTTCTAGATCTAGGACAAGAGGACGCGTATAAGCATGTATTGGAACAAACTTCTGCAGTGTTGGCAGCTCACAAGATTGCTTACATTAAGTGGGATCACAACCGCGTATTAGTAGATGCTGGGCATTTAGGTGTGGCTGGTGTGCGACGCCAAACACAGGCGATTTATCGTTTATTTGCTGAGTTAAAAAAGCGCCATCCAGGACTTGAAATTGAGTCATGCGCATCTGGCGGTGCACGAATTGATCTTGGTGTTATTGATTATGTTGATCGCTTCTGGACAAGTGATAACAATGATGCATTAGAGCGCCAAACTATTCAGCGTTGGACTTCCCAAGTTATTCCACCTGAGATGCTGGGAACACATATTGGACCAACACATGGCCACCAAACTGGGCGCACGTTAGAGCTCTCTATGCGCGCAACAACGGCCCTCTTCGGCCATGCAGGAATTGAATGGAACATTACTCAAGCAACTGATGAAGAACGAAAGAACCTTGCCACCTGGGCTGCGTACTACAAAGAGAATCGCGCCCTACTGCATAGCGCAAAATCTGTTCGCGTTGATTATCCAGATGAGCATGGATATCTCTATGGTGTTGTCGCTGCCGATACTAAAAAATCAATATTTGCTTACGTTCAGCTAACTCCAACTGTGGCAATTCATCCGGCAGCTCTTAAATTTCCTGGATTAGAGGCAACTGCTTCTTACTCAATCAAAGCTGTTTATCCAGCAGGCAAACCACGATTTATGTTAATCACTCCACCGCAGTGGATGGATGGCATCACAATGTCAGGTTCAGCCCTTGCAACTATTGGAGTGAGCGCACCGATTCTTGCACCAGCAAATGCTGTGTTGATCGAAATTACAAAGCTTTAATCAACCCAGTTAAGAGTTCGCTCAACAGCTTTCTTCCACTGCTTATAACCAGCTTCGCGCACTTCAAGGGTTGACGTTGGTGACCAGCGTCGTGATTGTTGCCATTGTTTCTTCACTTCATCTTGTGAACTCCAGAAACCAACAGCAAGTCCAGCAGCATAGGCAGCCCCCAGCGCAGTTGTTTCACCGATCAGTGGGCGAGTGATATCAATTCCCATAATGTCAGCCTGCATCTGCATGCACAACGAGTTAGCAGTGATGCCACCATCAACGCGCATTTCACGCATTGGAACTCCAGAGTCAGCCACCATTGCATCCATAACATCGCGTGTTTGATAACAAATTGCTTCAAGAGCAGCGCGAGCAAGGTGAGCTTTTGTTGCAGCCCGTGTTAACCCAACTATTGCACCGCGTGCATCGCTGCGCCAATACGGTGCAAAGAGTCCTGAGAATGCCGGTACGAAATAAACTCCAGCAGTATCTGTCACAGAAGAGGCAAGATTTTCAGTTTCAGCAGCGTTAGTGATGATTCCCAATTGATCGCGCAGCCATTGAATGGCAGAGCCAGTGACGGCAACTGAACCTTCTAGAGCGTAGTGAGCAGGTTGATTACCTAACTTGAAACAGACTGTTGTGAGTAAACCATTTTTAGATCGCACGATCTCCGTGCCAGTGTTCAGGAGCGCAAAGTTTCCTGTGCCATATGTAGTTTTAGATTCTCCGCGTTCAAAGCAAACTTGTCCAACCATTGCAGCTTGCTGGTCTCCTAGGATTCCAGCGATTGGAATAGAAGTTCCAAATGGACCGTGGGGATCGGTGGATGCATAGACTTCAGAGGAAGATTTAATCTCTGGAAGGCAACTGCGGGAAACTCCAAAAATATCTAGAAGTTCTTGATCCCACTCAAGGGTTTCAAGGTTCATTAACAATGTGCGGCTGGCATTTGTTACATCAGTTAGATGTACTCCACCGCGAACTCCACCTGAAAGATTCCACAACAACCATGAATCAATAGTTCCCATACGTGCATTTTCATTTTTTGCGGCCGGAACATTGTTCAAAAACCAGTTCATCTTGCTGCCGGCAAAATATGGGGCAATCGTTAAGCCAGTCTTAAAACGGATTGTCTGCTTTTGGGCATCAGTTAATGTTGAGAGAAAATCTGTTGTTCGAGTGTCCTGCCACACGATGGCATTAGAGAGAGGTTGCCCAGTGGTTACATCCCAAACCACCGTGGTTTCGCGTTGATTGGTGATTCCAATAGCTACTAAATCAGAGCCCAATATGTCGGCCTGCTTGAGAGCCCCAGCGATAACTTCTTGAACGCGCTGCCAAATCTCACTGGCATCATGCTCAACCCAACCGGGGTGAGACATTATTTGGCGATGTTCAAGTTGATGTTGGCCAACAACTTTGCCTGAGTGGTCAAAGATCATGAAACGAGTACTTGAAGTCCCTTGATCCAGGCTGCCGATATAAGTCACGAAGTGAAAACCTTTCACAATTAAGTTAGGCTTACTCTACTCAGATGAAATGGAGATGCAACGCTTATGTTCCTGTCACAGCTAAGCCCCGAGCAGCGTGACAGCGCCATTTCACAATTATCGAGTGAATCCTTTGACATCTTAGTAATTGGTGGGGGAGTCACAGGCGTTGGGGCGGCCCTTGATGCCGCATCACGTGGTCTGAAAGTTGCTTTGATTGAATCTCAAGATTTGGCATCAGGAACTTCTAGTCGTTCCAGCAAACTTATTCACGGTGGCCTGCGATACCTAGAACAATATGACTTTAAGTTAGTACGTGAAGCACTCCATGAGCGCGAACTCATGGTTTCTTCCTTGTCTCCACATTTAGTTAAGCCAGTTGGATTCTTATTCCCACTGACAGAAAAATTCAAAGAACGCACATATGTTGGTGCCGGTCTTGCACTCTATGACGCACTCCGTGGTTTCCAGCGCGCACTTCCTTGGCACAAACACATTGGCCAAAAGCAGATTAATGAGATTGCACCTTCTTTGCGCCCAGATTTAATTACTGGAGCGATTAAGTATTTTGATGCACAGGTAGATGATGCGCGGCACACAATGACAATCGCGCGCACAGCTGCCCGCCATGGCGCAGTGATCGCAACACGCGTTAGCGCACAATCCCTCTTGCGTGAAGGCAAGCGCGTCGTTGGAGTCAAAGCCAAAGATTTAGAATCTGGTAAAACCATAAACATCACTGCAAAAGCCACAGTTATGTGTGCCGGTGTTTGGAGTGATGAGCTTCATGCAAAGTTTGACTTAAAGCCAGGTTATAACGTTGCAATGAGTAAAGGTGTGCATATCGTTCTGCCAGGCTCAGCGATTAAATCTAACGCTGGAATAATTCTAAAAACTCCCATTTCAGTTCTGTTCTTGATTCCTTGGGGAGATAAGTGGATCGTTGGAACTACCGATACTCCATACACTGGAGATCGAGCAGAACCTTTTGCTAGTCGTGAAGATGTTCAATACATTTTGGATCAAGCCAATCGTGTCCTCTCTCCTAAATTAGATGTTTCTCAAATTATCGGTGTTTATGCAGGATTGCGACCTTTGGTTGCAAATAATAAAGACTCGGCAACAACCAAACTCTCTCGTGAACACACAGTTGATCGACCAGCGCCAGGCTTTGTCAGTATTGCTGGTGGCAAATACACCACCTATCGAGTGATGGCTAAAGATGCCATTGATCGCGCAGTGATTGAACTTCGCGCCCTTAAGCCCGAGTCTGTAACAGAGAAACTTCCATTAGTTGGTGCTGATGGTTACTTTGCATTAGCCCAACAAGTAGAGCGCTTAAGTGAATCCAGTGGCCTAGATGCTGTAACTATTACTCACTTGCTCGATCGCTATGGCTCAATGATTAGTGAAGTTCTTGCACTTATCGAAGCGAATCCAAAGCTGGCAGCAAAAGTAGATAAAGATTTGCTTTATATAAAGGCTGAGATTGAATATGCGGCTAGTCATGAAGGTGCACGAACAGTTGATGATGTTATCTCGCGCCGTACCCGAATCGCCTTTGAAGCCAGCGATCACGGCGTGTACTTAGCAGATGATATTGCTGCAATTATTGCCCCTGTACTTGGGTGGAGTGCAAAAGAGCGAAAAGCATCAGTTACGGCATATGAAGAGCTAGTAGATCGTGAACTTGAAGCACTTGATGAACTACTTGAAGAACATGAAAGTCTTAGTTCTTAATCTGATTTTTACAACTATCTGCTGAAGGCTTCTTTGTTGGCTGCTTAGTTGGTGCTGCACTTGGCGAAGGCGTTGGACCTTGAACTACAGTAAACGTTACTGATTGAGAGCTCTCGGCATGTGTTTGTGACACATCGGTATAAACAACTTTTCCACTATATGTTCCAGCGGGAACTCCCTTAATAGCCAAAGTCCATTCACCACTTGTGGCACGTAATACCGATTGAACTGGTCTTGTTTTTGGCGCAGTTGCAGCGTCAAAGACAAGTTTTACCGCACCAGTCACAACCGGATTTGAATCAGGACGCGTGACAGTTGTTTTAAAGGTAACTAACTTGTTTGTTGTACTTGCCGATTGCGCATTGATAACCATTTGTGTTGGCTCATTATTTGGCATCAAATCAACTAATGAAGGAGCCCAGGTTCCTTTAGTCAGATTAAGGAAATCCGAGGCACTGCCTCTAAAAATATTAAGGTCAAGTCGAGTGCCAGGCACACCATATTTAGGTGCGATTCCGCAAGATGTGTATTGCCAAATAGTCCATTGTGAATCACAGTTAGCACCAGTCCATGAGTGCACATAGCAACCACCAGCTTTAATTCCAGGTTGGTTAATCGGATTAAATGGATCAATTGCATATTGGGCTAGCCATAGAGGATATTGAGCCAACTTGGCACTCTTATTCATTGAACTTTCTAGAAAGTTTGAATATGAGTAAAGGATGGGAGTTCTTCCAGTCTTTTCTTTAAGCAGCCCTAAGAATGTCTCTGCCCACAGCGTTACTGCTGCACGGCTGGCATATTTCTGGCAGGCACCTGAAGAAGATACGCGCACACACTTATTCTCTAGATCTAAGGCATAAGAGAGATCTCTTTCGGTGTAACCACCGATGGCAGCTAATCTCCACAATACTTTTTGTGCTTGTGCAGTTGCATCACGGATGATTCCGGCTGAATCACTGACATCAGGCAAAATCGCATAGTGATAAAAACCTGTGTAGAGACCAGCGGCTTGCGCTGCAGCGTGATCCATTATGAGATATTTAAGTGCAAGAGCATCTGCTGTATCTCTTGTATCTGATGCCTTGATCATGACAAAGCGAAGTCCAGAGGCATAAGCTACTGAGAAATCAATTGGCTTATCATTTGGATGCTGCCATCTACTTACATCAGCTCCATGAATACGTCCACCAGGACCAAAGGATTCGACAGCTAATGAAGGATCTAAGGTTGAAATCTGCGGCAGTTTCTTCATAGTGATTGTGCGAATAGGGGAGTTTGTTATCTTGCCCGCAATATTCACCTGAGCGCGGTATTTAATAGGGATATCAAATGAAGTTGCAACGGCCACAATTTTCCATGTTCCTGCTTTAGTGGTTTTAGTCGTAAAGCGGGTGGACTTCCAGGAACCAGATGTATTGCCTTGAATTTTAACGCTCAAGCCTGAACGAGCCGGTTTAATGGTGCCGTAGAAAGTTACAACTGAATCAGTAGCCGATGGTGTTTGTTGTAATGAAAGAGTGAGCGAGCTAGAAGCAGCTTGGACCTGCGGTGATTCAATGAGCAGAAGTGTCAGCGCGATAGCTGTGATTGCGGCTCGGATCTTCATCGCTCACTTATTTCTACATCGATAGCCAGCACAGAGTTAATCGCTGCAATGAGAATCTGCTGTTGCTTCAATCGCGTCTCTGAAAATTCGTGAGAGCTTGAAAGCTTACGGGCATCTGAAAAATCTAAAGTAAGGGTCCGACCATCAAAGTCGGCCAATCGGGCATCAAAGAATGCAATCCATGAAACCCTATCAACTTCAAGAACTGCATCGAGAACTTCGTTCCATCGATTGCGTATTTCTTGCAGTTCCATAGGCGCAAACTTTACCTATGAACGCTGGTGGTTAGTGGTGTGGCGCGCCTAACCAGCGGTAATACTCACCAACAAGTTGCACTCTCATATTCATATTCGCATCTGGCTGCACATTCAACTCCTGTGCCACTCGTGAAATTACTTGTTCCACAGACTTTTCACTGACATAACGAGTACGCCCTATCTGGGCATTAGTCATTCCATCTGCAACTAATCGCAGCACCTCGGCCTGTGTGTTGGTCAAGTGGGCCATCAAGACCGCAACTCCATGATCTTGGAATGAAGTATTGCCATTAATCCATGTCACTTTGTGTTTTTCAACAGCTGCAATCTTTGATTCTCTTATCGCATCGCATAAGACTGTGAAGTCTACGATCGACTTCTTAACAAGTATTTTTGTGCCAGTGGGAATTTCATCGTTGGATTCACCCATGAGGCGAAAATCAGGACAGCTAGTGAGAATAACGATTCCAATGAGTGGATTAACTTTGCGCATACTGACTGCGATCTTTACAGCGGATATACCGATAATGTTCATATCTAGCAGGATTACATCTGGTTGTAATCGTCGGAGCAAATTGATTGCAACATTCTCACTTTTAGCTTCTCCGATCACATCAATCTCATGCAAACGTAAAGCAGCAACTAGTGTGGACATTTCAAAAGCATCATGGATTACAACTAATATTCGATTGCTCATGTCTTTAAGGTTAAACCTAAAATAAATATTTAATCCTTCATAATGAGATTACTTAAAGGATTGAGAGTTGGCACTAGAAATGTGCTCTATGATCAGTTTGTAGAAATGGGGCTATCCCTAGATGCACTCGTTGCACCATCTTTGGCAGTTAGATTTTGCGCAGAGCCAGCAAATACACCGAGAACTCCGAAACTGTATTTATGGTCACTTTCAGAGGGGGTGAAGATGTATTTAGCTGCATCACGAGCGGTTCATTTCTTTGTAATTCTGGCGAGGAACTCAGCCTCTCTCCTATAATTTGCGAGCCCGTACCGCTGCATCCATACTTAGCGCTATTCAAGGCAACAAACAGGGGGAATCATGGACGCAAAATGCCCAGTAGCACACGGTGCAAACACTCAAGTAAGTGAGTCAAACACATATTTGTGGCCCAAGGCGCTCAAGCTAGATATTTTGCATCAACATGATCGCAAGACAAACCCTCTGGGAGAAGATTTTGATTACCGCAAAGAAGTTAAAACTTTAGATTTTGCTTCAGTGAAAAAGGATCTTCATCAATTCATGACTCAAACACAAGAGTGGTGGCCAGCAGATTGGGGTCACTACGGTGGATTGATGATTCGTATGGCATGGCACTCCGCTGGTACCTATCGTGTTGCCGATGGACGCGGCGGCGCAGGGACAGGAAGTTTTAGATTTGCTCCTCTTAACTCATGGCCAGATAACGGCAATCTAGATAAAGCTCGTCGATTGCTTTGGCCAATTAAGCAAAAGTACGGAAACAAACTCAGCTGGGCAGATTTATTTATTCTTGCCGGAACTATCGCTTATGAAAGCATGGGCCTAAAGACTTTCGGATTTGCTTTTGGTCGCGAAGATGTTTGGCACCCAGAAAAAGACATCTACTGGGGTTCAGAATCTGAATTAATGATGCCAAGTGATGAGCGATATGCAGACACAACAGATGCCAGCTCATTAGAAAACCCACTGGCTGCAGTTCAGATGGGATTAATTTATGTCAACCCTGAAGGCATTAATGGAGTTTCTAATCCAGCATTAACCGCGCAACATATCCGTGAAACATTTGCGCGTATGGCGATGAATGATGAAGAGACCGTTGCCTTAACAGCAGGTGGACACACAGTTGGAAAAGCCCACGGAAATGGTGATGCATCATTGTTGGGTCCAGCACCAGAGGCTGCAGATATTTTTGAGCAAGGTTTGGGATGGAATAACCACACAAAGCGTGGAGTTGGTCGTAACACTGTAACTAGTGGCATTGAAGGTGCTTGGACAAGTGAGCCTACTAAGTGGGATGCCGGTTACTTTGAAATGCTCTTTAAGCATGAGTGGGCACTTGTGAAATCTCCAGCTGGCGCACATCAATGGGAGCCAACAAATATTGTTGAAGCTGACAAGCCAGTAGATGTCGAAGATTCATCAATTCGCTATAACCCAATGATGACAGATGCAGATATGGCGATGATTATTGATCCAATTTATTTGGAGATCTCTAAGAAGTTCCATGCAGAACCTGCACATCTAGATGATGCATTTGCGCGTGCTTGGTTTAAATTAACCCACCGCGACATGGGTCCAAAGATTCGCTATATCGGACCTGATGTTCCAGCAGAAGAGCTGATTTGGCAGGATCCAATTCCTGCAGGAACAACTTCTTATGATGTTGGCGCAGTAAAGGCAAAGATTGAATCAAGCGGACTCTCAGTTTCAGAGTTGGTATCAACTGCTTGGGACAGTGCGCGAACATTTCGTGGTTCTGACCTTCGCGGTGGAGCAAATGGATCTCGTATTCGTTTAGAGCCAGCCCGTAAATGGGAAGGCAATGAGCCTGCACGATTAAACAAAGTGCTTGCTGCTCTGGAACCAATTGCACAAGCATCTGGTGCCAGCATTGCAGATGTGATTGTTTTGGCTGGAAACATAGGAGTCGAAAAAGCAGCCGCTGCTGCTGGAGTAAAGATTTCAGTTCCCTTTACACCAGGTCGCGGCGATGCAACACAGGCACAAACCGATGTTGCAAGCTACGGTGTTCTGGAACCCATTCATGATGGATTCCGCAATTGGGTGAAGAAGGATTACGCAGTATCACCAGAAGAATTACTACTGGATAAAGCTCAACTTCTGGGCCTTACTGCTCCTGAAATGACAGTGTTGATTGGTGGAATGCGCGTGCTTGGTACTAACCACGCAGGCACATCTCATGGAGTCTTTACAAAGAATGTTGGCGCACTTTCAACAGATTTCTTTGTGAACTTAACTGACATGAAGTACGTGTGGGAGCCAGCAGGGGAGAACCTCTACAACATCCGCGATCGAAAGAGCGGAGCTGTTGATTGGACAGCCACACGTGTGGATCTAGTCTTTGGCTCTAACTCAATTCTTCGTTCATACGCCGAGGTTTATGCACAAAACGATAACAAGGAAAAGTTTGTCAAAGACTTTGTTGCTGTGTGGACCAAGGTAATGAACGCAGATCGTTTTGATCTGCAGAGTTAATTCTTAGGGTTCTTACGTGGGGCGGGTCGGGCTCGAACCGACGACGACAGAATTATGAGTTCTGGGCTCTAACCAACTGAGCTACCGCCCCTAAAACTTCTTTGAGTATATGCGTATGTTACGGGGCTAAATCTATAGTGGCAAAGATAAGGTCAGACATATGAATCTGCGCCGTATTTCCAGGCTCCTTGCCCTTGTGATGTTGCTTCCACTCAGTAGCGCAAACGCTGCACCAATTTACGTTTTTCCAGTGGCAGGCTGTGAAGTCAACTACGCCAGAGCTCATCATGATTATGCAGCCACAGATATTTTGGCTAAGGCCGGGTGCAAGTTTGTGGCACCCATTAATGGTGTGGTCGATGAAGTAAATCGAACTGATATTTGGAGTGGAAAGACTAATTTAGGTATTGATCGCGGGGGACTCTACGTTTCAATCATTGGTGAAGATGGTGTTCGCTATTACGGATCTCACTTGCGATCAATTCCAGCAAGTATTCAACCCGGTGCTGTTGTTAAAGCTGGGCGTTTTCTAGGAACTATCGGCTCATCCGGCAGTGCGCGCGGTACTGCGCCTCATTTACATTTTGGAATCTCTTGGCCAACTCCGCCTCAAACGTGGTGGGTGCGGCGCGGAGAAGTACTGCCATGGAAATACTTAGATGCATGGAAAGCTGGAAAAGATTTATCTCCAGTAAAAGAAGTGAATGCACGTAAGTTAAAAGTTGGAGAGATTCCACCGGTACCAAAAAAATAACCCCCACTGTTTCCAGTGAGGGTTATTTGTAAAGCGGTTTAATTAGGCAGGATTAACTGCATCAGCCTGAGGACCCTTTGGACCCTGTACGACCTCAAATGAAACTGCCTGACCCTCTTCAAGGGACTTGTAACCGTTTCCTTGGATTGCTGAGTAGTGAACGAATACATCTTGTCCGCCACCATCAACTGCAATGAAACCGAAACCCTTTTCAGAGTTGAACCACTTAACTGTGCCTGTTGCCATGTTTTTACTTTTCCTTCGATATGTGGGTG
>Ga0208169_1000348_pt1 | contig 11535 bp, 10 predicted proteins | sample Colrivmeta1548B3_FD_187646 | JGI IMG/M metagenome (GOLD analysis project Ga0208169, IMG submission 187646) | Estuarine microbial communities from the Columbia River estuary - metaG 1548B-3 (SPAdes) (version 2) | ecosystem: Environmental > Aquatic > Marine > Intertidal zone > Estuary | place... | reverse complement strand
CCGGTGCTGCCCGTCGCGCCTTTAAAACCATGTTGAAAACCCTCGACCAGCCGTCAACCAAAAAAGGCAGTGTTGAGGTGATCTATCTCGACTACTCCCGCGCGGCAGAGATGAAGCCCATCGTTGAGGGTATGTTGCAATCCGATATCTTCTTGCAGCTGGCGGGGGAAGCCGGTGCCGAAGGCAAAAGTAAAAGTAACTACCAGATTCAAATTGATGAGCTCAGCAACGCCCTCGTGGTGGCTGCACCCACTGCGGTTATTCGGGAAATTAAAAATGTCGTAACCCAGCTTGACCGCTCGCGCCCACAGGTGCTGATCGAAGCGGTAATCGCCGAACTGTCGGAAGACCAAGCCAAGCGCCTCAGCGCGCAGCTGGCTTACACAAGCAAAAACCGCGGCGGCTATTTAACCAAGTTTGATAATCTCTTAACCACCCTGATTGGTGTTGGCGCCGATGGTGATGTGAGCTCTGCTGACGCCACTGCGCTTGGGGCTGCCCTCGGTACTGCAGCGACTACCATTGGTGTCGCAGGCGACTTTGATCCTGTGACCGGAAAGGGTATTGGCGTTTTAATTCAGGCATTAAAAACTGATGGCAGCACGAAAATACTGTCTACGCCCTCAGTGGTCACTCTGGACAACGAAGAAGCCACACTTTCCGTGGGTGAAGAGGTGCCGTTCCAAACCGGTAGCTTCACCAGCAGCAATAATGGTAGCAACAATCCGTTCACCACCATCAATCGCGAAGAGGTTGGGGTTAAGCTTAAGGTCAAGCCACAGATAAGCAAAGGCGATTCGGTGCGCTTAGAAATTGAACAGGAATCGTCGAAAGTGAAAAGCGGCGAGCCAGGCTTGCAAACCACGTCAAAGAGCACCATGCAGACGAATGTGCTAATACAGGATGGCGAGCTGCTGATTTTGGGCGGCCTGATCGAAGATCAAACCAATGGCACCGCCACCAAAGTGCCGCTGCTAGGGGATATTCCGTTGCTCGGTCGCTTGTTCCGTTCAACGAGTAAAAGCGATAGCCAGTCTGTATTGATGATGTTTATTCGACCGACGATTATTCGCACCGCTGAAGATGCCCGCAACTTGTCGGAAAGCAAATACCGGCACTTAATCAAGCGCGATTTAGAAACCCAAGAGGGTGGCTTAATACAGCCAAGGTTTGATGAATTTATTCAAGAGGGAGAGCCAAGCAATCCCTAAGCAGGACGCCGATGAGCATTTATTTGCAGCATTTTGCCCTTAAGCGAGAGCCGTTCTCGATCGTCCCTGATCCCGGCTTTCTCTACCCGAGCATCTATCACCGTCAGGCGGTAGCGCACTTAAAGTACGGGCTTGATCGAGAGGGCGGCTTTATTCTGCTCACCGGCGAAGTTGGCACCGGCAAAACCACGCTGACACGCACGGTAATCAAACGCATTCCGCCGCATATTCGTGTCGCCTACATTCTTAACAGCAAGCTCAATGTCACCGATGTTCTGGCGAGTATTTGCGACGAGCTGAGTATTGAGGTTCCCAGCGGCGACGAGCGCTCATTTAGTAAAAAGTGTATCGATGCACTCAATCAAAATCTGCTTGCCAGCCATGCCGATGGTAAAAAAACCTTAATTGTTATTGAGGAAGCGCAAAATCTATCTCCCGAAGTACTCGAGACGCTGCGCTTGCTGAGTAATCTGGAAACCAGCACCCACAAGTTGTTGCACATTCTCTTGGTGGGTCAGCCGGAGTTAGTCGATATTCTTGCGCGCCGCGAACTGCGTCAGCTCAATCAGCGAGTAGTGTCGCGCTTTCATCTCTCGCCGCTGGATAAAAATGATCTCGCCAATTACGTCAACCATCGCCTGCATCGCGCTGGCGCCCAGCGCCCATTGTTCGACGCCGCCTGCATGACCGCCCTCTCCCGTCTGACCGGCGGAGTGCCCCGATTAATCAATTTAGTCTGCCACCAATCCCTTGTCGCCGCTTACTCTTTGGGTCTGCCCGTGGTGTCAGCAAAACTGGTAAAACAAGCGGCGGCAGAAATACTTGGCGAAGAAAAACCGTCTCCGCAGCGCTATTGGCTCCTAGCGGCGCTACTCATTGTTCTGCTCACGGCCGGCGCTTTTGTGTTGTGGCCCGATAGATTCAATCAGCAACCTACCGCACTCGATGTTGGTTCTATTGGCGCTGACATGCCTATTGAAGAGCCTATTGACGCGACTGTTGCAGTGAACAGCGCCCCCGCACTATCTGAACCTGCAGACGCCGTTGAGCCAGCCTCGAGTCAAACAGAACCGCATACGGAAACCACGGTTGCGACAACACCGAGCAATCCATTTATTGGGCTAATGGCGCTTTGGGGTATTCCTAGCGACGATGTATACAGTGAAGAAGAGCTAGCCTCTGTGGCCGCAGGGCACAATCTACGCGCGGAAAAAACGACACTGCCCAATCTTGATGAGCTCGAAAAAATCGATCGTCCCGGAATTGTATGGCTGCAAGAAAATGACCACATCAAAGCCTACCTAATCACGAGCTTGTCAGCCGCAGGGGCTAAATTGCAGGATCGTTCTGGCATCACCCGAGTCGATCGCGAGAGCCTTGTGCAGCGCTGGACAGGGCGCTATCTCTATCTGTGGGAAGCTCCGCTGGGCTACAGTGAGCCGCTTAGCGTAGCCAGCGCGATGGCCGCTGCTGCGGGCAGTGCGGACAGCGAAAACCAGCAGCTGGTTGAGTGGTTGCTGGCGCAATTTGCGCTGCTCGACCCCAATACTGACGTAATCATCAGTGGCGGCCGCTATACCGCCGCCGTCGCCCAGCAGGTTCAGCGGTTTCAGCAGCAGCAGGGTCTGGTCGCCGACGGTATTTTGGGTCGAGAAACGCTAATGCGACTCAATCAGCTGACCGGTGTTGTCACCCCGACGCTCAAAGAGGCGCCCTAATGTCTTATATTCTGAATGCCTTAAAGAAAGCCGAACACGAGCGCCTGCGTGAAGACGCACAAGATCTTGACGACTTTGTCAGTGCGGGGTGGGATCCGTATCAACCACCAGAAAAAAGTCGACAGAGCTACGCAATGATCGCTCTCGCAGTGTTGTTTTTTGCGGTCGTTATCTACGCTATTTACAGCGCTCAGGGGCCAGTGAGTAGTGAATCCTCTGTGAAGGCGAGCGCGTTATCGCCGGCGGTGCCTGCAGGTATAGCAGCAGAGCCAGAGGTGCTGCAAAGCGCAGAGGTGGAGGCCGCACCGGTAAATCAAACACCTTTATATCAAGGGTCCTTAGATCAAGTGTCCCCAGAAAAAGCGCCCATAAATCAAACGTCTCCTGAAGCATCATTTGCTCCCGACAGGGTATCCCTCGCAGAGACAACAGTGCCGCCGGCCGTGGATGTCGCAAGCGATGCCACAGCATTGCCACAAGTAGTGATTACCGGTCATATGTATATTCGCCCAGGCTCGACGCTCAACCGTATTTTTGTTGGCGAGCGCACCTACCATGTGGGCGAAAAATTGGATAGCGCGTGGATTATTGAGGCCATTTCTGCCGACAGCGTTACTATTCGCGCTGGCGACAGCACAGCAAACCTACCTCTTCGCTAATCGGAAAAGACTTGCAGGCCAGAGTTTTTGCCGCGGTTAAAGCGCTTTGCCCGGCGATAGGGGAACACGTCTAGTACATAGCCGTCACGGATTTTTTCCTGCAGGCCCTGCCAAAATTCGACCTCATAAAGGTCGCTGTGCATCTCTTCAAACATTTTTCGCGCTTTAGTATTTCCGGAGAAAAACAGCCTGAACTCTTCAGGAAAAATATCGTCGGGGCCCACTGTGTACCATGTGCCAGACTGCATCTCTTCAATTTCGTTGCGCGGCATTGGAATTTTTCTGAAATTGCAGTCAGTGAGAAATGCGATTTCATCGTAATCGTAAAATACCACACGACCATGACGAGTAACGCCAAAGTTTTTCAGAGGCATATCGCCGGGAAAAATATTCGCCGCGGCAAGCTGCTTAATACAGTTGCCGTACTCGTCCATGGCGCTGGCAATTTCTTCGTCTGAAGCGGTTTCAAGATAAATATTCAGCGGCGTCATATAGCGCTCGGTGTAAAGATGCTTTATCACCAGTTTGTCGCCGCGAATTTCAACGGACGACGCGGCAACTTTCTGCAACTCGTCGATCAGCTCCGCTGAAAACCGTTCAAGGGGAAATACTAAATTATCGAATTCTTGCGTATCTGCCATGCGTCCAATGCGATCATGACGAGACACGAGTCGATATTTTTCACGCACTATTTGATGAGTGACTTCTTTTGGCGGCGCAAATTTATCTTTAATAATTTTAAATACAATTTTATAGGAGGGCAGAGTAAATACTGTCATCACCATGCCTTTAATGCCGGGCGCGATAATAAATTTATCGTCGGAGTTGTTGAGATGATGAACCATCTGCCGATAGAACTCGGTCTTTGCGTGTTTTGGAAAGCCGAGGGAATTATAAATTTCGTAATCCAATTTACTCGGCATCAGGTGTTTCAAAAAGTGCGCGTATTGATAAGGCAGCGGCGCATCAACCATAAAATGGTTGCGGGTGAAGCTGAATACCACACTCAAATCGTCCGAATTAAACATGGCCGTATCGACAAATAGCTGACCCTGTTCATTATTTAAAATCACCAGTGCCATCGGAAAGGTTTGATCGCCATCAACTACACGCCCGACCATGTAGGCTGCTTTTCCGCGATAGAATGTTGACTCAAGCAGATCAAATTTAAGCTTGTCGGCAGGGCCTTTAACAAAAGGCAAGACTTCTTGGTTAAAGACTTTAAGGATGCAGTCGAGGTCTACTTCGATATCTTCACCGGGCAGCGAAAATTCAGATTCCTTTAAAATTTGACGAAAAATTTCTCGGTGATCGGCGCCTTTGTAACGCACAAAAATACTGTATTCGGCGGCAGGTGCTTCGATCAGTTGTGACGACAGCACATAAATAATATCGTCGCTAATTTTGTCGTGATCGTGCAAGTCACTGAACACAGAGTTAAAAAAAGTTTCGGCAATTTCAAAATTGGGGAAGTTAAAAACTAGCTGGGTATACGCTTTTTTCGCCTCTGCCCAAAGCGCCAGGTTGGCCAAATCTTTGTTGGTGACCATGCCGAGGTACATTACTGTCTGGGCGACTTTTTGTTTGTAGAGCTCGAGTCGATCCACGTTGGCTTGCTGCACACCGTGCCAGTCGGCTTTTTCGAAACGCGCTTTTGCGCTGAGAGTGGCGTTTAAATAATCGGCAAAATAGCTGCGAAAACCGTTCAAAATTGTTTTCGCCATGCGTCTGGCGGTGGAGTTGTGGATCAGTGGAGTGATAGCCATGAGTGATCTTTTTCTCCGCTCAGTTGTTCTAGCGCAGCAGCTGCTTTAATTGGTCGAGTTCGGCCAGTGCCTTTTTCTTGGTCGCTGGTTTGGATGACGTTTCGGGCAGCGCTTTTGGTTTTTCTATGATCAATTCTTCTCCCGCCAATACTCTCTCACAGTACTGTTGATAAATGTCGGCAAATGGAGCAAAGGCTTTTGATTCAACGGTGTTGGCCAAAAAGTGCCAGCCGCAATCGCGAGCCGCTAAGTAGACGGCCGCGTGAGACCAGGACTGCTCTGCTTTAGGGCTCGGTTTGTTACACGCCTCTTCATAGGCTTTGCGCGGAGATGGCAGGCCAGCAGGCATGCCGACATGACGGCAGGCGTTTAGCATTTTGTGGAGGGTGGGCAAGTAGTCGCTCTCGGCAATAATTTTTTCAGCGCCGCGCAGAATCGTCTCTGGGGTAAAGTCGCTCAGTTTACTCAGCCACAGTTTCTTGGCTAAATTTTCGGACTTGGTGTTGTCGCCAAAAGCACTGTAATACTGGTTGTGATAGTTGACCTGAAATAATGCGAAGATCTGATTGATGGCATCGATCAGATTGGGGTCAGTTTTGCTCGCTTTGCTACCTGTCTTAGGATGCCCAGCTGCGGTCTGAGAGAGCATCGATGATGCTGCGATCTCTGATGCGACCTTGTGGATTAGATCCTTGTTGCTTGCCATGTGCTGTACCTGTTGACGCGGGTTGAATATGTCGCGCCCATTGGCGCTTTACGTACTGAAGAAATTTGGTGCTCCACGATGATTGCGGTGTACCATTTTCCTGCCAGTAAAGAATAAACTCTGGCAGCAGCTGTTCTGCAAATTGACGGTTGATATTGGCCATTTCCAAGACATCGTAAACCGACTCTTTTGGCAGCCAGTCCGCGCTCAGTGTACGCGGCATATTGTCCTGCTCCATCATGCCAGTATAAATCTGCCACTGTCGCCGAATATGTTGAATAAATTTTGAATCCCATGTGCTGGAAACGTCGCCGCGGTCGCGCCAGTAGAGAATAAACTCGGGTATCGCGTCTTCAATAAAGTTGGCGTTAATACCGCCTTGGCCAATCAATATTTGCAATGCATCGTTTGACGGGCGCCAGTCGTTGTCGAGGGAGACTTCTTGCCGGCGGCGATGAGAGGTGGCGGTTTCCTGCTGCCACTGACGCCACACTTCTTTGATAAATTTTGACTCCCAGCTATGCCGCGGCACATTGCGCTCCCGCCAGTAGGCGACAAATTGTGGAATTTGTTGCAGTGCAAATTGTTGAGTGACGCCCAGTTGGCTGAGCTGGCGCAACGCGTCTTGGCTGGGCTGCCAACTGTTGCCAATGGTTTTGGCCGAGGTCTCCACAGCCGTGTGCAGCGCGGTTACTGTTGCGGGGCTCAACTGTGAGTTCAGCTGTGAGCTCGGCTGCGGGTGCGCGCCACTTGGCGCTGGTGCTCTAGAGGCTACCGCGTCGTTAAACGCAAAGCGGAACTCTTGATGCGCGGAAAACGGTGCTCCTCCGATCAGCAACAACCCTTTTTCATGCAGTCCAACGGCTAATCGTCGGATATCGTCGTCGCGCCAAAAAGGCGCCAGTTCCAGCAACTTCTCACCGGCCACGGTGAACCAGTCATAGCCCTGACTCTGCTGGGCGCTGCCGTGCGCTCGGCACTCTTGCAGAAGTTGCAGCAACACCGCTTCCTCTAAGCCGATGGTTGCGGCGAGAGTGGGCGAAATCACAATGGGCTTTTCGGGGATCAAAGACATCGCAACACTTTATCAGAAAGCTTCTGTCTGAACGAGAGAATCGACGACTTATTACGTCGTCCAGCCACCGCAGACTGGGAACACTTGGCCAACGAAGCAGTCGGCTGCGTCACTGCACAGGTAGGCGGCAAAAAGTGCATCTTCACGCAACGAGACGAGTCGGCCAAGCGGAACTTCGCGCTGTATTCGCGCTTGAAAGGCGGGATTGGCTTTTGTCTCCTCGGGGAAATAGGTTGGATTGTCGACAAAGTTTTGAGCGATAGCGTTGATCTGAATACCCTGCGCCGCCATTTCCACCCCCATGGCTTGAACATAGGCGAGTTGTGCGCCGCGTGCTGCGCTGTAGGTGGATGCCCGCTTCATACCGCGCAGAGCTGAGGCGCTGCCCATCACTAAAATTTTGCCAGACTGGCGTTCGATCATCTGCGGCAGCACGGCTCTGCAAAGGCGTGGTAGAGGGTCGACGATGGCACTAAACGTCGCAGACCATTCGCTGTCGTCGACAAGCTCGCCACGGGTAAAGGGTGCTGGAATTGCGAGATTTATTACCAGCACATCAATGTAGCCAGCCTGTTCAACAATCTGTGCAGGCAGAGCGGGGTCGGTGAGCAGATGGTTGTCTTTGATAACCTCCGCGCCCATTTCTTTAAACACCTCACAGAGCGTTGGCCCCATAAAGGTATCGCTCTGCGTTATCAGAATACGCTTGCCGGCTAGTTGTAAACTACTCATATTGGTCTCCTCAGGGAGAGTTTAATCCGCGTGGTGAGCGACATTTTGCAGCGCGTCGCCGGTGAGACGATTGACTGTCCAGCCATCCATAGGCACCGCCCCGAGTGAGCGATAGAAATCGATGGCGGGTTGGTTCCAATCGAGTACCGACCATTCTAGCCGGCCGCAGTCGCGCTCAACGGCGATTTTGGCAAGTGATGCGAGCAGCTGTTTGCCAAAGCCTTTGCCGCGCATTTCTGGCTGTACAAACAGATCCTCTAGATAGATACCGGGCTTCGCAAGAAAGGTGGAGTAGTTAGTAAAATAGAGGGCGAAGCCAACGGGTTGAGTCGCATATTCGGCGATCAGAACTTCAGCGCTGGGCTTCTCACCAAACAGCGTTTTTTCCAGCGCCGAGCAGGTGGCGACGACTTCATGGCTGAGTTTTTCGTAGGCGGCCAGCTGTTCGATAAAATCGAGTATGGTGGGGCAGTCAGCAATAGTAGCGATACGGATGACGAGCGGAGCGTGAGACATGACTGGCCTTTTCTTTTTTTAGTTGCCCTATCTTACCCTCGACGTGCGCTGCGTTGCTAGTTGCATGGGTCGTTGAGTGGCTAGTTACGAGTTCATGCAAGCACTTTTTAGATTGATTTAACGGGGCGCACTGAGTTACTGTACATAACAACAGTAAAGTGATTTTGGTGTGTGCTGTTATCGCAGTATCACCGCAAAAAGAGGACCGAGAGTGACAACGCCGAACAAAATAAAATCTGCTTTTGTGTGCAACGATTGCGGCGCGGATTATCGCAAGTGGCAGGGGCAGTGTACCGAGTGCAATGGCTGGAATACGCTGTCGGAAATTCGCTTAAGCGGGCCTGCAAGGGGTGGCAAGGTGTCGCGAACGGGATTTGCCGGAATGGTTGATGGTGCCGTGAAGACCCTAGCGGAAATCGCATTGGATGAAATTCCGCGCATTAGCACAGGGGCCGGCGAGCTGGATTTGGTCCTCGGTGGCGGACTGGTCCCGGGTTCCTGCGTGCTGTTGGGGGGCGAGCCGGGTGCGGGAAAAAGTACGCTACTGTTGCAAACTCTGTGCAAATTGGCGGAAAACCATTCATCGCTCTATGTCACGGGGGAGGAATCGCCTCAGCAGGTGGCTATGCGCGCAAATCGCTTGGGCCTGCCGACCAATAAATTAGAAATTATGGCAGAGACGTCGGTAGAGACGGTCTGCGCGATTGCTGAGCAGAAACGGCCAAAAATTTTGGTGGTGGATTCAATTCAAGTCATGCATCTCGAAGATGTGGCGTCGGCGCCGGGCAGTGTGTCGCAGGTGCGAGAGAGCGCGGCTATGTTGGTGCGGTTTGCCAAACAGACGGGTACCGTACTGATTTTAGTCGGCCATGTGACGAAGGATGGTTCCTTGGCGGGGCCGAAGGTGCTGGAGCATATGATCGACTGTTCGCTGATGCTTGAGGGGTCTAGCGACAGCCACTTTAGAACCCTGCGCAGCCATAAAAATCGCTTTGGCGCGGTGAACGAACTGGGCGTTTTCGCGATGACCGACAAAGGCCTACGTGAAGTGCCCAACCCGTCGGCTATCTTTTTACAGCGCGGTGAAGAGGTCTCCTCAGGCAGTGTGGTGATGGTTGTGTGGGAGGGAACTCGGCCCTTGCTGGTTGAGTTGCAGGCCCTTGTCGACGACAGTCATTTGGGCAACCCGCGCCGTGTGACGGTGGGTTTGGACCACAATCGACTTTCGATGTTATTGGCCGTGTTGCACCGTCACGGCGGCATTATGGTGGGTGACCAAGATGTGTTTGTTAATGTTGTGGGTGGCGTCAAAGTGCTTGAAACAAGCGCGGATTTGGCGCTGATTTTAGCGGTGATCTCAAGCTTCCGCGATCAGCCTTTGCCGCAAAATTTAGTGGTTTTTGGCGAAGTTGGGTTGGCCGGTGAAATTCGTCCAGTGGCGAATGGTCAAGAGCGTCTGCGCGAAGCGGCCAAACACGGTTTCACGCGGGCCATAGTGCCCGCAGGCAATGTACCCAAGCAGGCAATTAAGGGCATGCAGGTGATTGGTGTGCGCAAAGTGACTGAGGCCTTGGATGCACTTTGATGTGCGATTTAATTGCTGCGAGTAGGGTGACTAGGCCGTTGTCAAAATTGAAATCACTTCCGGCTCTTGCAGCAGCGGTTGAATTTGTAGAAGTGCTGCCGCGCGCTCAGGTGATTGCTGCCACGCCAACCAGTCGTTGAGAGTTTCCATCTGAATCAGCGCATAGCGAATGTGCGTATCGGCGATATCTTTAAAGGCTTTACTGGAAATAAATCCGTGAGCGGGCACCGCCGCCTGAACAATTTTGCGAGAGAATTCGTCGTAAGTCGCTTCCATTCCTGGGGCTACGGTTCTTTTTATTAACACTGCAAGCATCTTGTTGGTTCCCTAATTATAGCGCTCTATTTTTGGCTCATTTTTTTGGCCGAGCAGGTTAACACAACTGTGCACTTGCGATAAACACGGGTATGGTGCTGTTTCAATTTGACTTGATATCGCTATCCGACTAGATTGCGCTCTCTTGCTTCTGCAGTAGGTTCTTTTTTTACAGCCACGACGGTTGTGTAAAAAGTTAAACGGGAAGTCGGTGCGCGTTGCCAGGACAGGGCACGCTATTCCGACACTGCCCCCGCAACGGTAAATAAGATTGTTTGGCATTAGGCCACTGTGCATCTGTGTAACAGCAACCGCATGGGAAGGCGTCAAATAGAGTGACTCGATTTTTCGGTTGCTCACTTATGAGTCCGGAGACCGGCCTATCGCAATGCAGACAAACCGCGGGGTGCGGTCTTGTGCTGATCGACAGTTCCTGTCTTTTTGCTCCTTCGCCCCGTTTTTTTAAGGCCTGTACACTCGGGTGTGAGTATGGAGACTCAATATGAAACGTTTTTTATGGGCGCTTGCCGCCTTACCCTCTAGTTTTTCCCCTATTAATTCTTCGCGGGGATCCGGTTCTTCCCAAAAGCGGCACTGGTTTGTTTTTACTGCGCTGTCGCTGCTGCTTTTGGCGACGGGTTTAGATCATTTTGGCTCGGCCTACAAACTGCCCAACGCCTGTCTGGCGATCTTTTTTATCGCTGGATTTTATTTGCGCACGTTTTGGTCGTTTGTTTATTTTTCACTCTTGGCGCTAGCACTTGATCTTTGGGTGTTGGCTGGCGCGGAGGGTATTGAGGCTTACTGTTTCACTCCAGCCTATGGGTTTCTCTATCTCGGCTACTATGCGGTTTGGCGCGGTGGGCACTGGGCGGCGACGCGACAGTTGCCGCAGCCATTGACGCTGTTCGGTCTGTTTTTCGCTGCGGTGGTGGCGATTAGTTTGGCGTTTGCGATCTCTAATGTGAGTTTTTATCTTTTTTCTGGGTACTTTGCCCACTTGACGCTACTCGATTATATCGAGGCAGTTGCCCAGTACTATCAGCCCTATATCACCACCCCGCTGCTCTATCTTGGGGCGATGAGTATTGCTCATCGACTGTGCCGCTGGCTAGCGGCCACCCGGGTGTTTAAGTTTGCCAGCGAGTAGGCATTGCGTGGGAATTTACCCACGAATTTGACAGAGAATTTGACAGGAAAGTAGAGACATGGATTGTTCAATGGATTTAATTGTCGGCGGCGCGCGCTCCGG
>Ga0208169_1000333_pt1 | contig 11808 bp, 10 predicted proteins | sample Colrivmeta1548B3_FD_187646 | JGI IMG/M metagenome (GOLD analysis project Ga0208169, IMG submission 187646) | Estuarine microbial communities from the Columbia River estuary - metaG 1548B-3 (SPAdes) (version 2) | ecosystem: Environmental > Aquatic > Marine > Intertidal zone > Estuary | place... | reverse complement strand
CTACTGTGCTGATTCGTTTTTAATAAATTATTTTTTATTTCCTGAAAATTTGTTCTTCCCATAAACTCTAATTGCATTCCATAGGCTTGCGCTTCTTGTAAACTTGGGGTAACTGTATCTTCTTTACTTGCTCTCACATAGCCAATACTTTTTACATTATTTTCTTTTGCTACATAAGCCAAGGCAACTAAATGATTAGAATAGGGCCCTCCAAAACTGGCAATAGTGCTGCAAGATTGACTAATAGCCTCTTCTATATAATACCTTAGCTTAAACCATTTATTGCCACTTACAATGGGGTGCAGTTTATCTAACCTCAGCATACTAGCTTCAACAGTTGAACTACTTAAGCTAGTAAGGGGGTCAATGGTTATAGGATCTAATGTAAGGGTAGCTTTCAATGTTTTTTTATTTAAGAGAAATTGGTTAATTTTACCTACTCATTTATATCGAGTATTCGACAGTAAACTATCCTAAAATTAGGACTAAATTAGATTCAAATTAATTGAAAATATATGGCAGCTACATTAGTGATTTTGGCAGCAGGGATGGCAAGTAGGTATGGTAGTATGAAACAAACCGAGGGTTTTGGTCCTGCTGGAGAGACCATTATGGAATATTCTATTTATGACGCCATTCGTGCAGGGTATAACAAAGTGGTTTTTATTATCCGTGCCGATTTTGCAGATGCTTTTAAAAATGCCATTGAGCCAAAATTAAAAGGTAAAATAGAAATCGAATATGTATTTCAATCTCTAGATAAATATACAGAGGGTTATGCGGTAGCTGCAGATAGAGTAAAGCCTTGGGGCACTGCGCACGCTTTATTATGTTGTAAAGAACTGGTGAAAGAAGCCTTCGCAGTTATTAATGCCGATGATTATTATGGCAAAGAAGCCTTTGAGCAATCCTATACTTTTTTAAATAAAGAGTGTAATGAGAAAACCAATTGCATATTGGGTTATGAGTTGTCTAATACATTAAGTGAGAATGGAACGGTGAGTAGAGGTGTGTGTTCTATTGACGCAGAAGGCTATTTAAAGCAAATTAATGAACGCACTACTATTTATCGAAGAGCAGATGGTCAAATAGTATTTGAAGAAAATGGAGTAGAAACTTCTTTGCAAGAAGATACAAGAGTAAGTATGAATTTTATGTGCTTTGGGCCTGGTTTCATTGACTTATGTGAAAAGGAGTTTGACTTATTTTTAAAAGCTAAGGGCCAAGAATTAAAATCTGAATTTTATATTCCCTATGTAGCGGGCAGGTTCCATGAATTAGGTCTAGGGAAAGTAAAGGTTATTCCTACCAATGCAAAATGGTTTGGTGTTACTTATAAAGAAGATGCGCCGGGTGTGAAACAAAGTATTAATGCACTCGTAGATAATAAAGTATACCCTTCTAATTTGTGGTAGTGGTATTTTAGTTATAAGATCTAATACTGTAGATGTAATTTTTTAAATTACTCAATTGACTTTTTCTATTATTTAAATTGGCTGTATTATTTTTAGACAATTTAATTTTGCCTGCCTTTTTATTTTCTTTTTCGTTGACCGTCTCAATTAAATCAAATATTTTAGTAGACTTAATGGCAAAAGCAACTCCTTCAGCTTGTTTTTGTCTGGTATTGATAATGCCTATAATTTCTCCTTTATCATTAAATAAAGGGGCTCCAGAAGAACCCGGATTCGCACTTATTTGAATTTGGTAAGCATTGCTATCTCCATTATAACCCGTTTGTGCACTAAGGTAGCCTTTGCCATATACAATATCATTATCGTTTCTAGGGTAGCCTAAGGTAAAAATTTCTTCACCAAGGTCTGTCCTTTTTTTGCGAATAACAAAGGGGATATTTTTCGGCGCTTTAAAATCTTCATCATCTATTTTAAGTAAGGCTAGGTCTGAACTGTAGTCGCTGTAAATAATATCAGCATGTAATTCTTGGCCCTCACTATTAATAACAATGGCTCCATTTCCCTTTAGCACATGTGTATTGGTAATAATAAAACCTTTAGTATCAATTAAAAATCCTGAACCACCACTTATAAATTTTGCATTTCCAGGTACTTTAGATTTTACCTCATTAATTAAATGCCCTTGTACTTGTTGTTTTTTCTTGATCACTTCAATATCGTTACTCAATTGTAATAATTGATTACCATTCAAGCTAGGTGACAAAGACATCACTAGTATAGTGGTTGTTAATGCAATGAAACCGCCCACAGAAGCCGCAATAGCAGTGACTCTCTTGTATTTATTCCAAAGTTGTATCACTTTCGTTTTTGTGCTAATGCTATCATCGGTCATCCATTCGCCAGCAGCTAATAATTTATTAAATGTATGGCTAGTTAATTTTGCAAAGCTGCGTCTATGTGCATAAGACTGCATATGGTCCAAGAATAATTTATGCTCCACCACCATCTGATCAATATCAGGTGTGTTTTTTCTAAGGGTCTCAAATTGAGTCCTTTCTTGACTAGACATATCGTCTGTCAAATATCTTTCAATCGTTTCTAATAATTCTTTATCTTCCATTTTGCTTTTTCTCTTTTCGCTTCAATAATTAATACCGCTCTTCTCTATTTTTATTCTCCTATATTATATTGCGCAAAAAATAATTTTTTTAAACGCATCAAACATTTGTATTTCTGATTCTTTGCATTATCGGCATTGGTGTATCCAAAATCGGCAGCCAATTCCTGCATCCCTTTTTTATTCAAATAATAACCTTCTAATAAACTTTTACAGGGTTCCCCTAAACTATTTAAGGCCCGATGCATTATTTCAAAAGAAGCTTCTTTCTTATCAAACTCCCTCATGTCTTGTTCTACTGAAATGGTTTCTTCCTGACTACTTAATGGGCCGCTGTACTTTCCTAATTGATGCAGGCGCTTTAACCACAAATGCTTGCAAATAGAGAAAAGATAGGTTTTGATTTGACAGGTAAGTACAAATGAATTGGATTGAACCTTTTCATATAATGTAATCATTGCTTCCTGAAAAACATCCCTTGCGTCATCAAAAGAGCCATTGTTGTTTAGAACAAAGTGCTGAATAGAACTAAAATGACTTTTATAGAGGGTTTCCACCGCCTTGGAGTCATTACCAGCTAGTCCTTTTAAAAGGGCTTGTTCGTTCAGTTCAGCTTTCAAGAGATTAATACTTAATTTGATCAAAAGTAACCCAAAATAGGGTCTTTTTTAATTTTTTCAAGGGGAAGGGGGTTACCTTTTCTTAGTAGGGGTATTAATAGTATTAATTAATTAATAAAATCAAACTCAAATGAAAAAAGTAATCGCAATTTTCGCTATCGCTGCATTAGCTGCATGTGGTGGTGCTGCAACTGAAGCTACAACTGATACTGCTGTTGCAACTGTTGATACAGCTGCTGCTGCAACTGTTGATACTGCTGCTGCTGCAATGGATACTGCTGCTGCAAAATAAATAATTAGCTTCCTGCTAGAAGGTTTTACCTTTTTAGTTAGTCAAGCAATATTTCTGAGCCCTTGGTTTCGACCAGGGGCTTTTTTTGCTTGAACTGATAACCTTTAAAAACGAATATCTGTTAGTTTTTAGACCTAAAAATGCAAACATTTTTGACTTATAGCCTACAATAGCCTATCTTTGTTCTCCGATGAAAGCAAATATTAACAATTGGTTTTACTGTTTCTTTTATTTCTACTTTAAGCAAAGTAGCCGGGTTGTATTTGTAAAAGCGTAAAGAAATTAACTAAATATACAGTCCCGGCCCACCAGCCGGGATTTTTGTTTAAAAGCGGATAAGCATATAGTGGGGACAAAGAAAAATAAGTAAAAAGAATAGGTAGCAATTAGAATGAATAAAAAAGTAGCAATACAAGGGTACGAAGGAAGTTTCCACCAAGTGGCAGCCAGGCATTTTTTTGGCAAAAATGTAGAGGTTATCCCTTGCGACACATTTAGGCAAGTAGTTCAATTAGGAGCCGACGCTAAACTATCTGACGGTGCAGTGATGGCCATTGAAAATTCTATTGCAGGCAGCATTTTACCTAATTATAATCTATTACAAAAAAGTAAGTTGCAAGTTATTGGTGAAGTGTATTTATCTATCAGCCAAAATCTATTAACCTACCCTGGGGTGAAATTAGAAGACATTAAAGAAGTGCATAGTCATCCCATGGCTATCTTACAATGCTTAGATTATTTAGAAAAGTATAATTGGAAATTAGTGGAGTCAGAAGATACAGCGCTAAGTGCTAAAGTTGTACATCAAAATAAAAGTAAGCATACAGCAGCCATTGCCAGTAAGCTAGCGGCGCAAATGTTTGATTTAAATATCATCAAGCCAGATATTCACACTTTAAAAAATAATATTACTCGTTTTTTAATAGTGGGCCCAGCAAGTATTAAAACTTCGGTGGAGAATGCGAATAAAGCATCTATTTATTTTCAAACCGATCACTCAAGAGGTATACTTGCTAATGTATTAGCCAAAATTGCACAAGGAAATGTGAATTTGAGTAAGCTGCAAAGTATGCCTATCCCAGGCAGTACTTTTAAATACGGTTTTTATGCCGATTTAGAATTTGATAATAAAAAACAAATTGAAAAGGTATTAGAAGTATTGAAAGGCTTAACCAATAGTATTAGAATATTCGGTATGTATCAAAAAGGTAAAGTTGTAAAAGGATAAAAATGAATTGGACTGTATCAAATAGATTAGAGGGTATTGGAGAATATTATTTTTCTACCAAACTGCGCGAAATTGATGAACTCAATAAAGCCGGTAAGGGGATCCTTAATTTAGGAATTGGAAGCCCCGATTTACCTCCGCATCCTGATGTGGTTAAAACTTTACACGAAGAAGCGATTAAAGAAAATGTCCATGGTTATCAATCTTATAAAGGGTCACCTATTTTAAGAGAAGCGGTAGCGAATTGGTATAAAAAATATTTCAAAGTAGCGGACTTAAACCCTGCTACTGAGATACTTCCTTTATTAGGAAGTAAAGAAGGGATCATGCATATATGTATGACCTATTTAAATGAAGGAGATCAGGTATTAATTCCAAATCCTGGTTATCCTACATATACAAGTGCAGTTAAATTAGCGGGTGGGACCCCGTTATACTATGAGTTGACTGCCGAAAACAGTTGGGCGCCTGACTTTGAAAATTTAGAAAAATCAGATTTATCAAAAGTCAAGTTAATGTGGGTGAACTATCCGCATATGCCAACAGGCCAAAGGCCTACGAAAGAACTATTTGAAAAAATAGTCGCCTTTGGAATTAAGCATCAAATATTGATTTGTCATGATAATCCTTATGCCTTCATTTTAAATGATAAGCCTGAAAGCTTATTGTCTATTGATAGGGCCAAAGAGGTAGTGATAGAATTAAACTCTCTAAGTAAAAGTCAGAATATGGCAGGATGGAGGGTAGGCATGTTAATTGCTGCCGAAGACAGAATCAATGAAATACTTAGGTTTAAATCCAACATGGACAGTGGTATGTTTTTACCCGTGCAATTAGCAGCTGCTAAAGCATTAAGTCTTGATCAAAGTTGGTATGACTCCGTGAATAAAATATATACAGCACGACGCGAAAAAGTATTCGAGTTATTAGATGTTTTAAAATGTGTCTACACTAAACAACAAGTAGGCATGTTTGTATGGGCCAAAATTCCCGCAACTTACAAAGATGGATATGCATTAAGTGATAAAGTATTATACGATGCAAATGTTTTTATTACCCCAGGAGGCATTTTTGGCTCCGCTGGTAACGAATATATCAGAGTGAGTTTATGTGGTTCCATAGAAAAATTTAGTGAAGCTATTAAAAGAATTGAAGCATGCGTTTAACAGTCATTGGTATTGGTTTAATGGGAGGTTCACTGGCTTTGTCTTTGAAAAAGAAAGGCATGGTATCCAAGGTCATTGGAGTGGATCAAAACATTGAGCACCAAAACCTGGCCTTGCAATTAGGAATTGTAGATGAGATCATGTCTTTAGAAGAGGCAGTAGCAGCTTCTGATTTGATTGCCATTGCAACGCCTATTAACGTAGCTGAAAGTTTATTGCCCACTATTTTAAACTTAGTGAACAAGCAAGTTGTTTTTGATTTAGGTTCTACCAAAGAAAGTATTGTAAACATCGCCAAAGTGCATGTGAACAAAGGTCGTTTTGTTCCTACCCATCCAATGTGGGGAACAGAATTTAGTGGTCCTGCAGCAGCACAAGCCGATGCTTTTGTGGACAAGGCTACGATTATTTGTAACAAAGAGCAGGTGGATGCAGATGCACTAGCATTGGTAGAAAAAACATATCAAGCTTTAGGTATGCATATGCTATATATGGATGCCATTAAACATGACATGCATGTAGCCTATGTCAGTCATATCTCACATATCACTTCTTTTGCATTGGCTAATACCGTGTTAGAGAAGGAAAAAGAGTCTGATGCTATTTTTGAGTTAGCGAGTAGTGGTTTTGAAAGCACGGTTCGTTTGGCTAAGTCCAATGCGGAAATGTGGGTGCCCATTTTTATGCAAAACAAAGAAAATGTATTAGATGTTTTAAATGAGCATATTAGTCAGTTAAAAAAGTTCAAGGCAAGTTTGGAAAAAGAAAACCCAGACTATCTCTTGGAATTGATTCAAAATGCCAATAAAATAAAAAGAATTTTAAAATAATTAAAAAAGCAAAGCACTTTAAGTGACTGAGCAAAAAATAGTAAAAATGAAGAAGAAAGAAGAAGTAGAAATTAAAAATGATTTAATAGAAGCTGTAAAGTCGAAAAAAACATTTACAGAAATTGGTATTAATGATCAATTGGTAAAAGCAGTGACTGAATTAGGATACACACACGCTACAGAAATTCAAGAGCGTTCTATTCCAGTTTTAATAAGTGGAACCAAAGATTTTATTGGTTTAGCGCAAACAGGTACTGGAAAAACAGCCGCCTTTGGTTTGCCTTTATTACAATTAATTAAAACAGCAGAGAAATTCCCACAAGCCTTAGTAGTTTGTCCAACAAGAGAATTGTGTATGCAAATTGTAAGCGAAATGAATTTGTTTAAAAAGCATATTCCAGGTTTGCAAGTATTAGCCGTATACGGCGGAACTTCTATTGGTTTACAAATCAAGGATTTAAAAAGAGGCGTACAAGTAGTAGTAGCCACTCCAGGTAGGTTAATTGACTTAATTGAAAGAAAGGCCATTAATTTAGAGAAGATTGAATATGTTGTTTTAGATGAAGCCGATGAAATGTTAAATATGGGTTTCCAAGATGACATTGAATTTATCTTAAAGAATACACCTAATAGAGAAAGTATCTGGTTGTTTAGTGCTACTATGCCTGCTGAAATTAGAAAAGTAAGTAAGCGTTACATGAAAGAGCCAGTAGAAGTAACTATTGGTAAAGTAAATGCAACGAATAAGAGTATTGATCATCAGTACTATTTAACATCTGCGCAACATCGTTATGAGACTTTAAAAAGAATCATCGATTTTAACCCAGGTATTTATGGTATTATTTTTACAAGAACCAAGGCCGATGCACAAGAAGTAGCACAGCGTTTAACACGTGAAGGTTATGATATTGATGCTATCCATGGCGATTTAACACAACAACAACGTGATAGAGTCATGGGGCAATTCCGTGACAAGACTTTGCAATTATTAATTGCAACTGACGTTGCTGCAAGAGGTATTGATGTAAAAGGAATTACACACGTTATCAATTTTGAATTACCAGATGATGTAGAAGTTTACACACATAGAAGTGGTAGAACAGGTCGTGCAGGTAGTCAAGGTATTTGTATATCTATTGTACATGCACGTGAGTCTTACCGTTTGCGTCAGATTGAAAATATGAACAAGTGTACTTTCCATAAATTGGATATACCTAGTGGTAAGGATGTTTGTAGAAAACAATTTTTCCATGTAATGGATAAATTAATGTCTACCGATGTAAGCCATGGCGATTACGAAACCTATGTTCCAATGCTTGCAGAAAAATTTGCTGACATGACAAAGGAAGAAATTTTAAAGCGTGTGGCTGCATTAGAATTCAACCGTTTCTTAAGTTATTATGAGAATGCACAGGATTTAAATATTCGTACAGCAGACAAAGGTCGTCGTGAGCCTATGCAACAACAAGATCGTAACCGTGATAGAGGTCGTCAAGAATTTGGTGGCGCCGATCGTGGTCGCACTAGAAGCAATGATCGTGGTATGGAGCGCAGCTCATCAGATCGTGGAAGTCGTGGTGCTGAAAGAGGTGCTAGCGGTTATACGCGTTTGTTTGTGAACTTAGGTACCAAGGATGGTTTTTACAAGGCTAGTTTTTTACAATTTATTTTAGACATGAGCGATTTAAGAAAAGAAGCTCTAGGTAAAATAGATATGCGTGATATGAATAGCTGGGTAGAAATTGAATCAGGTGCTGCAAAACAAATGATTAATGCGGTAGATGGTAAAAACTATAAAGGCCGTCGTATTAGAATGAATGATGCAGATAGCGGTGGACCTAAAGGTTTTTCTAAAAGAGAAGGCTAATTAGTTCGCTAAAAAATAGGCATTCCAAAAAGTAAAATAAATATTCAAATATTAAAATTCGGAAAAATGGGAGACTTAACAGAGCAACAACAAAAAGTAAGCATTTTATTAAAAAAATCACCCTTGATTATATCTGGCCCTTGTAGTGCAGAGACCGAAGAACAAGTGATGCAAACGGCTATTCGTTTAGCCGCTACTGGTAGAGTAGATATTATGCGTGCAGGTATATGGAAGCCAAGAACGAGACCCGGAAGTTTTGAGGGTATTGGTACAAAAGGTTTGCCATGGATGCAACAAGCTAAAAAAGAAACGGGCTTGCCTATTGCTGTTGAGGTAGCTACTGCCAAGCAAGTAGAAGATGCTTTGCATTTTGGTGTTGATGTTTTATGGATAGGGGCGCGTACCACTGTGAACCCTTTTAGTGTGCAAGAAATTGCAGACTCATTAAAAGGAGTGAAAGTGCCAGTATTAATTAAGAATCCCATTAATCCAGATTTAGAATTATGGATTGGAGGCATGGAGCGTATTGCTAAAGCAGGTATTGAAGAATTAGGATTAATCCACCGTGGATTTAGCTCTTATGGAAATACTGAATATAGAAATGCACCCATGTGGCATTTGGCTATTGAAATGAAACGTCGTTATCCAGGTATTCCTATGATTAATGACCCTTCACATATTTGTGGACGTCGTGATATCCTACAAGAAGTGGCTCAACAGGCCATTGACTTAGACTTTGATGGTTTAATTATTGAATCACATATTGATCCAGACAATGCATGGAGTGATGCGAAACAACAAATCACTCCTGAGGTATTGAAAACAATGTTGGAAGCCATTCGTTGGAGAAAAGAAGACGTGGCTTCTGCAGAATACCATGCAGCGCTAGAAAAATTACGTCAACAAATTAACCAATTAGATGATGAGTTGTTGCAAGTTTTATCAACGCGTATGAAAGTAGCTGAAAAAATTGGTGAGTATAAGAAAAACAATGACATCACTATTTTACAAACCAATCGTTGGAATGAAATTTTAGAGCGTGCTGTAGGTAAAGGAAGTAAAGTAGGCTTAAGTGAAGATTTTATTACTAAGTACATGGACGCCGTGCATATGGAAAGTATCAATCATCAAAATAAAATTATGAATAGCTAGTTTGTACTTATAATTTTGTACATACAATATATTACAATTATAAAGTCTGTACTTCTTATTCAAGCTAATAATCATTACTTTTTGTAAAGTATTTATAAATGAAAAACTGGAAAGTAAAATTTTCGTCTCAGATAGTATCTTTTTTCTTAGAAGGTAAGTTTGCTGCTATCGATAAAATAGTAGAAAAGTCAAATGCTTTTTACATTACAGATGAAAATGTATATGCCTTACATCAAAAAAAATTCAAAGGAAAGAAAACCATTGTCATTCCTGCAGGCGAAGAACATAAGCAACAAGCGACTGTAGATTTTATCATTGAAGCCTTACTAAATTTAGGCGCCACAAGAGAGGCGGTATTAATTGGTGTGGGCGGCGGTGTGGTAACTGATATGGTAGGTTATGTGGCTGGGGTTTACATGCGAGGGGTAGCTGTAGGTTTTGTGCCTACTACTATACTTGCCATGGTAGACGCTTCTATTGGTGGAAAAAATGGAATTGATATTGGATTGTATAAAAATATGGTAGGCTTAATAAGACAACCCTCTTTTTTAGTATACGATATTGATTTTTTAAAAACTTTACCCAAACATCAGTGGGAAAATGGGTTTGCTGAAATAATTAAGCATGCTGCCATTAAAGATGCAGCCATGATGAAGGCTTTAGCAAGTCATGACTTATCTTATTATCAGAAAAACAAAAAGGCCTTACAGCTTTTAATTGAAAAAAATGTACAGATAAAAGTGAAAGTAGTTCAACAAGATGAATTCGAAAAAGGCGATCGCAAATTGCTCAATTTTGGACATACCCTTGGGCATGCTATCGAAAATCAACATGCTTTATTACATGGCCATGCCATTAGTATTGGTATGGTCTATGCTGCTAAAATTTCTCAAGTAATGGAAGGCTTTAATGATACGGGTTTATTAGTTGACACTTTGAAAAAATACGGATTACCCACTAGTATGCATTTTGATATAGACCAGGCTATGCAAATTATGCAGAAGGATAAGAAAAAGACAGGAGCTTCTATGCAATATGTACTGCTGAAAAAAATAGGCAAGGCGGTGTATCAAAGCGTTCCTATGAAATCATTAGAAAAATTAATAAAATTGTATTCTTAAGATGGTTGCGATAGTTCATCCAAGTAAACTAAGTGGTTCGCAAATAGCACCAGCCAGTAAGAGCTCTATGCAAAGGGCTTGTGCTGCAGCATTAATACATATTGGAAAAACTATTATTCATAATCCTGGCCATTCAAATGATGATCTTGCCGCCTTGGACGTAATTCAGAAATTAGGAGCTACTGTAGTAATAGGAAAAACAGCTAGCGGAAAAATACATACAAGTCCTATTGAAGTGAATTCTAATGGAGTAAAGCCTATTGGTCCTTCAATGAACTGTGGGGAAAGTGGATTAGGTATTAGAATGTTTACTCCGATTGCAGCATTAAGTAATGAATTAATAAGTATTGAAGGCAAAGGAAGCTTGGTCAAAAGACCCATGCATTTTTTTGACGAGATATTACCATTAGTGGGCGTAAAAGTACAGTCGCAGAAAGGTTTTTTACCTATACAAATTCAAGGACCTTTAGTGCCCGCTACTATTACTATTGACGGCTCTTTAAGTTCTCAATTTTTAACAGGTATGTTAATGGCCTATGCAGCTACTGAAAAGCAGGATATTGAAATAAAAGTAGTAGACTTAAAAAGCAAACCCTATATCGATTTAACATTAGCCGTTTTAAATGCATTTGGTTGGAAAGTAGAACATACAAACTATGAAAGCTTCCGTTTTTTAGCGCATGCGCCTTTACAACCTATTATTGAATATACAGTGGAAGGAGATTGGAGTGGCGCTGCTTTTTTATTAGTAGCAGGTGCTATTGCTGGCCCCATAAAAGTAAAAGGCTTGCAATTAAATTCTACACAGGCCGATAAAAAAATAATGGAAGCACTAATAAGTGCAAAGGCAAATATGATACAAGTAGAAGACGGTATTTTGATAGGCCCTGCATCATTTAATGAGCAGACTAATTCAAATGGTTTAATTGCTTTTGAATTTGATGCCACCGATTGCCCCGATTTATTTCCTCCATTAGTAGCACTTGCAAGTGTTTGTAAT
>Ga0208169_1000296_pt1 | contig 12798 bp, 9 predicted proteins | sample Colrivmeta1548B3_FD_187646 | JGI IMG/M metagenome (GOLD analysis project Ga0208169, IMG submission 187646) | Estuarine microbial communities from the Columbia River estuary - metaG 1548B-3 (SPAdes) (version 2) | ecosystem: Environmental > Aquatic > Marine > Intertidal zone > Estuary | place: USA... | reverse complement strand
TATTGTGTTAAAAAAACTTCTACCTTTTGTTGAGCATGTCATCAAGAAACCCGTATGGGACTGTCGCATGTGTGGACAGTGCGTGCTGCACTCAACAGGTATGACATGTCCAATGACATGTCCAAAGACACTTCGCAACGGACCATGTGGTGGCGTTCGCGAAAATGGTAATTGTGAAGTAATTCCAGATATGCCATGTGTGTGGCTTAAGGCGTATGACCGAAAAGTCTTCTTGCCTTTGCCAACAGTATGGAAAGATCACTTCAACGAACTACGTCCTCCAGTAGATATGCGCCTTCAAGGATCTTCATCGTGGATTAACTTGGTTACAAAGCGCGATCAGCAAACACCTGCTGGTTGGTCAACAACAGATGGCGCGCACTAATGTCACAGATGCGTGAAAAGTTAGAAAACACTAACGAAGTTGTCTTCACTGCCGAATTTCCATCACTTGATGGTGGCGGAATGGCCAAAGTTGAAAAGAACGCTGCGCGTTTAGCACCATGGTTTGTTGGCGTAAATGCAACAGATAATCCTGCAGCACATGCCCACGCTTCCAATACCGCCTCTGCAATTGCTATGAAAATGCATGGAATTGAACCCATAATGCAGATTGTTTGCCGCGATAAGAACCGTCTAGCTATTCAAGCTGACATGATGGGCGCGGCCCTGCATGGCATTGACAACATTTCTCTTCTAACAGGTGATGATGTGACTGCAGGAGATGAGCCTGAGAGCCGTAGAGTCTTTGATATCGATAGCACCCAAGCAATCAATATCGCGCGAATTATCACTACAGGTAAATACCTTTCAGGGCGCAAGATCGAGCCTGCCCCAGATTTCTATATCAGCGCAGTTGAAAACCCAGCTGCTCCCCCATTTGATTATCGAATTGAGCGCGCACTTAAGAAGTATCGCGCTGGTGCAAAATATCTTCAACTGCAGATTTGTTATCACCCAGATCGCCTTGAAAAATTCTGTGCTGGAGTTGCCAAGATAGCCCCAGACTTAAAATTGATTCCAACAATTGTTCTCGTCAAAAGTTCAAAGCCAATGTCATTTATGAATGACAAGGTTCCTGGAATTGATATCCCACAGGACACAATCAACCGTGTCTCATCTGCCGCTGATCAAACTGAAGAGGCATACAAATTGACTGTGGAGCTAGCCAAGCATGCAATGACATTGCCTTCTGTGCGCGGTTTACACGTGACAGATTTTAGACACGATGATTCATTAGAGCGCTTTATGTACGACCTCGGACAGAAACCAAGAAACTAACTAGGAGCCCCTATGCACACGACCCTTACTTCCCCTGGCAAAACCGTAACGATTGGCCATGATCAGCCATTTTGTATTATTGGTGAGCGCATCAACCCAACAGGTCGCAAGAAGTTTCAAGAACAACTTCGTGCGGGAGATCTTTCTGCCATTGAAAAAGATGTGGCAGCTCAAGTTGCAGGTGGGGCTGATGCACTAGATGTGAATATGGGTGTTCCACTCACAGATGAACCAGAGCTACTGAGAAAAGCAATCAAATTAGTTCAGTCACTTACAGATCTACCTATCTGTATCGACTCATCTGTTATTGAAGCGCTGCAGGCAGGTCTTGAGACCTACCAAGGTAAGGCACTTGTTAACAGTGTTACAGGTGAAGATGATCGTATGGAGCTTGTGCTTCCTTTAATCAAAAAGCATGGCGCAGCCATTATTGCTCTTCCTAATGATGAAACTGGTATTCCACAAACAGCCGCAGAGCGCATGATTATTGTTGAAAAGATTGTTCGCACTGTTGAAAAGCATGGCATTCCTCTTGAAGATCTCATCATTGACCCACTTGCCATGACTGTGGGCGCTGATCCTGATGCAGTGAAAAACACATTAGAAACTATCTATTTAATCCGTGAAAAATACGGTCTAAACATGACTCTTGGTGCATCGAACATCTCATTTGGACTCCCACATCGTCATGCACTCAATGCAGCTTTTCTACCTGCTGCAATGGCTATGGGATTGACATGCGCGGTCATGGATTCACGCACGCCTGCCATCGTTGAGTCAGTTCGTGCTGCAGACTTGCTCCTTGGTCTTGATCCATGGGGAACAAATTGGATTATGCGCTATCGCGCAATGGAGGCAGCAAAAGCTGCCGCTGAAGGGAATTAATTATTAGTAAAAAAGAGTTAGACCCATCCCTGATACCAACGCATGACGGTACAGGGCGAGTCAAGCTTGCCTTCACATCCCTTGAAAAAGATGGTTCTATCGGTTCTCAAAAGACAATTACTGTTCCAACAGGTGTGAGCGCATTTGATGCTGCATCGTGGAATGGAATTGGTATTGATTCAACTTGTGGCGGATATGGCACATGCAAGAAGTGTCGGATCAAAGTTACTGAGGGCGATGTTGAACCATCAAAGTTAGATTTTCGTGCCTTTACTGCAACTGAAATCAAAGAGGGCTGGCGCCTTGCCTGTTTAGTGCGCACGGCTAAAGATATTTCTGTTGATGTTCCTGCACTTACTACCCGTCCAAAAGCTGCCACTGTAGGTGTTGGCCGACAGGTTATTTTGCGTCCAGCAGTTCAAAAGCGTTACATCGAATTAGAAGAGCCTTCTCTTTCTGATCAACGCACTGACATTGTGCGCATCTTTGACGCCGTTGATGACATTGAGGCTAATGCAAGCCTTGCATCGATGCGAGAGCTCCCCCGCATCTTGCGAGCATCCAATTACAAAGTAACTGCCGTCTTTGTTGATCAAGAGTTTTTAGGTATTGAAGCTGGCGACACAACACACCTTCGCTATGGCATTGCTTATGACTTAGGCACAACAACAGTTGTGGCAACTCTGCTTGATCTCAACACTGGAACTCCAGTGGCCGTTAAATCAATGCTCAATAAGCAGCAACCATTTGGCGCAGATGTCATCACACGCATTAGTGCAACGATGCTTGATCCTGATGCGCTGGCAAAACTGAGTGGATTAGCTCAAGAAACCCTTAATCAGCTGACTCAAGAGGTCTGTGTTGAGGCAGATGTTAATCCTCACAATGTTTATGAATTAGCAATCGCTGGCAATGCCACCATGACTCAGCTTCTCCTTGGCATTGACCCAGAACCACTTGGTGTTGCTCCATTTATTATGGCAAGTGCTGACTATCCAAATATTGATGTGAAAGAGATTGGCATTGCAGTTCATCCACTTGCCAAGGCTGTCATCTTGCCTTCACTGGGTGCATACGTTGGTGGCGACATTATCGCTGGCGCTCTTGCCTCTGGAATGGATCGCGATAAGCGCTTGCGATTATTTATCGATGTTGGCACAAACTGTGAAATTGTTTTAGGTGATGGTGACAAGATTCTTGCAACGGCTGCACCTGCTGGTCCTGCCTTTGAAGCTGCCAGTATTAAGTGCGGTGTGAGAGCAGCATCTGGTGCGATTGAAACTATCAAAGTTGTTGATGGTGAACTTGAAATTGGAACTATTGATGACACCCCTGCAGTTGGTATCTGTGGTTCAGGATTAGTTGATGCTTGTGCATCTTTGGTTCAAGTGGGCTTACTTGATCACTCAGGCAAGTTTGTTTCAGATGAAGCTGCCCTGACAATTTCGCCAAAGCTAGCAAGTCGACTCGTTACACGTGAAGGTGAGCGCGTCTTTGTTCTTACGTGGAGTAAAGAAGTGGGCGATTTATCTGATTGCGTCTTTTTAACTCAGCGCGATGTTCGCGAACTTCAATTTGCTAAGGCAGCTATTGCCACAGGTTGGGCGCTACTGCTTGAAGAGTTTGGTGTGCAGGAATCTGAAATCCAACAAGTTTTACTTGCTGGCTCCTTCGGTTCTTATCTCTCTCCTTCATCTGCAGTAAAGATTGGTTTAGTTCCAAAGCTCTCAGTGATGCGCATTATGTCTGCAGGTAACGTTGCAGGCGAAGGCGCGAAGATGGTGTTGCTATCTGCCCAAGAGCGAAATGGCGCACAATCTTTACTCGAAGCCATTGACTACATCGAATTATCTGATCGCGAAGATTTCAACGATAAGTTCGTTGAACGTCTCGCTTTTCCTGCATGAACGTTGGCGTAGTTGCCTGCGGGGCACTTGCTACCCATATTGCCGATATTGCAGGCGCAGAATCACTCGATATCACTATCTATCCCCTACCTCCGCTTCTCCACAATCGTCCAGAAAAGATTGCCGGTGAAGTTGATTCGCTGCTCACTGAAATCAAAGACAAGCATTCAAAGTGCGCAGTTGCATACGCTGACTGCGGAACATATGGAGCACTCGATACGGTCATTGCAACCCATGGCGTGAAGCGTCTAGGTGGAAACCATTGCTATGACATTTTTGCAGGTTCCAAAAAAATCGAAGAGATCATGGAATCAGATGCTGGCACATACTTTTTGACAGACTTTCTTGTTAAGTCATTTCATCGAAGTGTCATGGTTGAACTGGGTTTAGATAAGCGGCCTGAGCTTCGCGATGATTACTTTAAGAACTACTCACGAGTGATCTGGTTGGCCCAGCAACCAAGTAAAGAATTAGAAGAACTAGCCTCACAAGCAGCAGCAAATATTGGTTTGCCCCTTGAGATTCAAAACGTTGGTTACGGTCAGCTAGCTCAGCAAGTCAGAGAATTACTTAGCAACTAACATAACTTCAAGAGCCTTTAGGGCAATTGGTGAGAGTAACGATTTATCAACATCTTTGTGTAAACGCTCAATCATCACTGGGGTCCAGAACTGAACTATGTGGTGAGCCATTTTAACTTCAGGGGCATCTGTTGCCGGAAAGTTTGCGGCAATCTGATTAGCCATGCGAATAATTGATGCTAGTTGAACATCTCCATCAATATGAGTCTCAACCATGGCACCTGGGCCTTGGGCACTAGGAGTAATTTCAACAGCAGTTACTTTGTATTCAGGACAGTTTGTTGCCCAGTCAGAGAAATCAGTTGTAATGACGTTTGCGCCGCTTTCTGGGAAGTGGAAAGTTGTGTAAACAACTCCAGCAGGGACTTCATCTGTAATTCGCGCACGCATGATGGTTTCGCCCACACGGCTAGAGAGTTTGACCCAAGAACCATCGGTAACACCGCGTAGCTGGGCATCTGATTCGTGTAGATCCAAAATATCTTCGGTGTGCCAGATGTTGTTGGCCGTGCGACGTGTCTGCGCTCCAACGTTGTATTGGCTCAAAACTCGCCCAGTGGTGAGCAACAGTGGGAATTTACGTGTTGCCTTTTCATCTGTTGCAACATAGGGAGTGCGCATGAACTGACCTAAGCCACGCATGAAAGTCTCCAAGTGCATAGTTGGAGTTCCATCAGGATTTGCCTCATTACATGGCCACTGCAAACTTCCCACTTCATCAAGTTTTTTGAAGGAAACTCCAGCAAATGTCGGTGTTGTTGCTGCAATCTCATCCATGATTTCTGCCCCACTGCCATAAGACATTGGATATCCCATGGCAGTAGAAAGATCACAAGTGACTTCGTATTCACTTTTTCCCGTTGCCGATTTCATTACTGGTCTAACACGGTTAATACGGCGTTCTGCGTTGGTGAAAGTTCCGTCTTTTTCCAAAAATGATGTACCTGGCAAGAAGACATGTGCAAACTTAGAAGTCTCATTTAAGAATAGATCTTGAACAATGACCATATCCATAGCGCGAAGTGCTGCGTGAACGTGAGAGGTATTTGGATCAGACTGGGCGATATCTTCACCGTGAACATAGAGTCCTCGGTAGTTACCAGCAAGTGCTGCATCAAACATATTTGGAATTCGCATTCCAGGCTCTGAATCTAATGTGACGCCCCACTTGTCATTAAAAATCTTGCGGGTATCTGCATTTGAAATATGACGGTAGCCAGGTAGCTCATGTGGGAATGAACCCATATCGCATGAGCCTTGAACGTTGTTTTGTCCGCGCAGTGGATTGACTCCCACACCTTTACGGCCAATGTTTCCTGTAACCATTGCAAGGTTTGCAATACCCATCACCATTGTTGAACCTTGACTGTGCTCTGTTACACCAAGACCGTAGTAAATAGAGCCATTAGGAGCTGATGCAAATAAGCGTGCAGCTTTGCGAATCTCTTCTGCTGGTACACGTGAAGATGCTTCTAGTACTTCTGGTGAGTTCTCGGGAAGTGAAATGAATGCTTCCCACTCCTTAAATGACTTCTCTTCACAACGAGCATCAATAAAGTCACGCTTTGCCAAACCTTCAGTAACAATGACGTGAGCAAGTGCATTGATAACTGCAACGTTTGTTCCTGGCATTAACTGCAAGTGATGAGCTGCAACCACACCTGGTGTGCGAACGAGTGCAATAACGCGTGGATCGACGACAATGAGTTGAGCGCCTTTACGAAGAGCCTTCTTCATGCGTGATGCAAAGACTGGGTGAGCAGATGTTGGGTTAGCACCAATCAACAAAATCACATCACTGTGCTCAACCGACTCAAAATCCTGTGTTCCAGCTGATGTTCCAAATGCTTGGCCAAGTCCATAACCTGTTGGTGAGTGGCACACACGAGCGCAGGTATCAACATTGTTATTAGCAAAAGCTGCACGGACCATCTTCTGGACTACGAATACTTCTTCGTTTGTGCAACGAGATGAGGTAATTCCGCCAATTGCATTTCGGCCTGATTCAGCCTGAATCTTCTTTAAGCCAGTTGCAGCAAAAGAAATCGCTTCTTCCCATGAAACTTCTTTCCATGGATCAGTGATTGCATTTCGAATCATTGGCTTTGTAATGCGATCTGAGTGAGTGGCATAGCCATAAGCAAAACGACCCTTGACGCAAGAGTGGCCTTCGTTAGCTCCACCATCTTTGAGCGGCACCATGCGCACGAGTTTGTCTCCGCGCATCTCAGCTTTGAATGAACAGCCAACCCCACAGTAAGCACATGTTGTAATAACAGATGATGTTGGTGCACCAATAGTCAGCAAAGTCTTTTCAGTTAAGGCACCTGTTGGACATGCTTGCACACAAGCACCACAAGATACGCATTCACTTTCCATAAATGATGTTCCAGAAGATGACACGCGTGCCTCAAAGCCACGGTTTTCAATTGTTAGGGCAAAAGTTCCTTGCACTTCATCACAGGCGCGAACACATCGATTACAAACAATGCACTCAGTTGAATCAAAGGTGAAGTAAGGGTTTGACTCATCTTTTGCTATATCTAGGTGAGTAGAAGTTGCTGCATAGCGGCTCTCTGTAATTCCGATCTTCTTAGCAACGCCATGGACTTCGCACTCATCCCCGGTTGCACACTCTGCTGGGTGATCAGAGAGATAGAGCTCCATGACACCTTTGCGAAGTCGATCTAGCTTTTCGGATTGGGTAACAACTTTCATTCCATCTGCCACAGGAGTCGTGCAAGAAGAAGGTGTTCCATTACGTCCATCTACTTGGATGACACACAAGCGACATGAACCAAAGGCTTTTAGACGATCAGTTGAACAGAGCTTTGGAATATCGATGCCAGCCATTGACGCTGCGCGCATGATGGACGTATCTGCTGGAACGGTTACTGATTTACCATCAATTTCAAGGCTTACTTGCTCACTCTTTTTGCTAGCAGGTGTGCCGAAGTCATGTTCATGAATCATTGTCATCGGCGGCTCACCTCCCCAGTGAAGTCCTCAGGGAAGTTAATCATGGCACTTTTTACCGGCATTGGTGTTAATCCGCCCATGGCACACAGAGATCCATCGGTCATAACCTCACAAAGATCTAGTAGCAGCTTCTTATTCTCATCCACCTTCACGCCTTGAATGATTAAATCGATTGTCTCAACTCCGCGCGTGGAACCGATTCGACATGGTGTGCATTTGCCACAGGACTCTAGGGCGCAAAATGACATTGCAAATCGGGCTTGTTGAGCTAAATCAACTGAATCATCAAATACAACTAATCCACCATGTCCAAGCATTCCACCAGCTGCCAACATAGATTCGTAATCTAATGATGTTTCAAATTTATCTATTCCAAAGTAGGCACCTAACGGTCCGCCTACCTGCACCGCACGTATTGGTGCACCGCTTAATGTTCCCCCGCCATAACCATTGACTACTTCTTCAATAGAGATACCGAAAGGCTTTTCAACAATTCCACCCCGTTTGGTGTTGCCAGCTAATTGGAAAACCTGTGTGCCAAGAGATCTGCCAACACCGCGTGCTTTATATGCAGCCGCACCATCTGCCATCACTGCAGGAATCGTTGAAAGCGTTAATACGTTATTGATAACAGTTGGTTTACCAAACAAACCCTCTAGCGCTGGAAGTGGTGGCTTGGCACGTACAACTCCACGCTTTCCTTCAATGCTCTCCAGCATCGCAGTTTCTTCACCGCAGACATATGAACCAGCACCCACACGAATCTTTAATTCAAAAGCGTGCTTACTTCCAAGAACTGAACTTCCGAGCCAACCAAATGCGTGGGCAATATCGATAGCCTTTTGTAAGATTTTGATTGCATATGGATATTCAGAGCGAAGATAAACAATTCCTTCTGTGGCACCAACGGCAATAGCTGCAATAGTCATACCTTCAATGAGTGTGTATGGATCTCCTTCAATAAGCATGCGATCAGCAAAAGTTCCACTATCGCCTTCATCTGCGTTGCAGCAAATATATTTCTGATCACTGACTGCATCAGCAACGGTCTTCCACTTAATGCCAGCTGGAAATCCTGCCCCACCACGCCCACGCACACCTGATTCTTTAACTTCTTCCACAATTGCTTCGGTGCTCATCGAAATAGCACGGCGTAAGCCCACTAATCCCCCATGTGCTTCATAGTCTGCAAGTGAGAGCGGATCAATGATTCCAACACGTTTAAATGTCACACGATCTTGGCTAGCTAACCATTCAATCTTTTCACTCTCACCTAGGGATAATTTATGAGCACCCCCGTGCATGAAATCTGCAGTAATGAGTGAATCAATATCTTCAACACTCACCGGACCATAGGCAACACGGCCCTTATCGGTTTCAACTTCCACCATCGGCTCTAACCAGAGTGCACCGCGAGAGCCATTGCGAATAATCGTTGAACCAGCAACTTTGCTTGCAATGGCAGCAGCTACTGCATCTGCGCCAACAGAGATTGCTGCGCTATCTCCTGGGACATAGATTTTCATACGCGCACCTTTTCAATCTTTTCTACGCTTGCTCGGCCAATAATTGCGCCGTTCACCATGGCACATGGTCCCAGTGCACAGTTACCAAAGCAATAACCATCATGAACTTCTTTGCCAAACTTGGCTTTCACATCTTTTTCTAGCTGACGAGATCCCACTGCTTGGCACGCCTCTGCCACACAGACAGAGATGTGATTATCGCCAGGTGGTTCAGTAAGTAGATCATGATAAAAAGTTAAGACTCCATGAACATCAGCCCGTGAGTTGTTGAAGAAATTAGCAACTAACGCCACATCTTCTTTGTGAACATAACCAAACTCTTTTTGCAGAGCCTGTAAGGCCATAAGGACTGCGCCTTTTTCTTCGCGCAAGGTCGCAAGCACAGCTAACGCTGCCTCTTGTGACCATGTCGAATACTTCATTAGAACAGACCCACTACCTTTCCATCAATGTAATCAATGCGCTCAGCTGATGGCACCTTAGGCAGACCTGGCATTGTCATGATTTCTCCGCAGATCATTACGATAAATTCAGCACCTGCTGAGAGCTTTACTTCGCGAACATTGATGGAATGTCCGCTGGGTGCACCGCGCAATGCTGCATCGGTACTAAAGGAATACTGCGTTTTGGCCACACAGATGGGGAAGTGCCCATAGCCAGATGCTTCAAGTTCTTTGAGCTTGAGGCGCACCTTGGCATCAGCTGTTACTTCTTTAGCCCCGTAAATCTTGGTAGCTACCTTGGTGACTTTCTCCCACAGTGGATCACTATCTTCATAGACAAAAGTCATAGCCTGTGGCTGCTCGCATAGTTCGACAACGGCATGTGCTAAATCAGCTGCACCCTTACCACCATCAGCCCAGTGAGTTGCAAGCACAATCTTCACGCCAAGCTTTTCTACTCTCGAACGAAGTAGGTCAACTTCAGCCTTGGTATCACTGGTGAAGTTGTTAATTGAAACAACTAGAGGAAGGTTATAAACCTTTGTGATGTTGTTGATATGACGCTCAAGGTTTACTAGGCCAGCCTCAAGTGCCGGCAAGTTCTCCTCTGTGATTGTCTTTAGGTCTGCGCCACCGTGGTATTTAATTGCGCGAATCGTTGCAACCAATACGCAAGCAGAAGGACGTAAGCCTGATTTGCGGCATTTAATGTCGATGAACTTTTCAGCGCCAAGGTCGGCACCAAAGCCAGCTTCAGTAACAACATAGTCAGCTAGCTTCATGGCAGAAGTTGTAGCAACAACAGAGTTGCAACCGTGTGCGATGTTGGCAAATGGTCCACCATGAATAAAGGCTGGTGTGTTCTCAAGTGTTTGAACCAAGTTTGGCTGGAAAGCATCCTTTAAAATAACTGTCATTGCACCTTGTGCATTGAGCTCAGAGGCAAGTACCGGCGTCTTATCGCGCTTATAGCCAACGACAATCTTGCCAATCTTCTCTTTTAGATCTTCAATCGAAGTTGCAAGACAGAAGATTGCCATAATTTCAGAGGCCACAACAATGTCAAAGCCATCACTACGTGGGTATCCATTGCCAACGCCTCCAATGGATTGAATGATTTCGCGCAAAGCACGATCATTCATATCTATTACTCGCTTCCATGTGACACGGCGAATATCAATGGCTAGCTCGTTGCCATGGTGGATGTGATTATCAATAAGGGCTGCAAGTAAGTTGTTTGCAAGGGCTATAGCGTTGAAATCTCCAGTGAAGTGCAGATTGATATCTTCCATTGGAACTACCTGGGCGTAACCGCCACCAGCTGCTCCACCCTTCATTCCAAAGACTGGGCCAAGGGATGGTTCACGAAGTGCAATCATTGCATTTTTGCCAATATGGCGAAGAGCATCACCTAAACCAACAGTGGTTGTGGTCTTTCCTTCACCTGCAGGTGTCGGACTAATGGCAGTTACCAAAATCAACTTTGAGTTATCGCGCTTTGGAAGAGCAGTTAAATACTTAAGGTTAACTTTCGCCTTGTATTTTCCATAAGCCTCTAAGTTATCTGCATCAATGCCTAAGCTGGCACCTATTTCGGTGACCGGCTTCATATTTGCAGCTTGTGCAATTTCAATATCTGACATTTTTTATCCTTTGGCTTGGCGAATTGCGCTAGTTAGTGCCGGTATGACTTGGTGCAAATCACCGATAATTGCGTAATCTGCATAACTAAGAATTGGAGCCTCTGGATCTGTGTTAATTACTACGATGGTCTTACTGTTCTTCATTCCTGCAATGTGCTGCATCGCACCTGAAATACCGGCTGCGATGTAGAGATCAGGTGCCACTTTTGTTCCTGTCTGTCCCACTTGTTCTGCGTGTGGACGCCAACCAGAACTTGTTACAACACGTGAACAACCAACGGTTCCGCCCAATAAATTTGCAAGTTCTTCAATCTGACCGAAACCATCTGGACCACCAACACCACGTCCGCCAGAGACAATAACTTTGGCATCATTGAGAGTTACGCCGCCCTTTGATTCACCAGCATCACGACTCAATACCTTCACCGCGTAATCCTGCGGTTCTAGCGCTGGTTCAAACTCAGTAACAGTTGCTGCGCTGCCATTGCTGATTCAGGTTCTGTTGAAAATGCTAAAACACTTGCAATCAACAAATCTGCGTGAACATTTGCAGATTCAATAAGATTTCCCGCCCAACGTGCACGAAGCACATGGTGAGGTGAACCTAAAGTGATCTCTGAACACTCAGCTGCCATTGGAAGATCAAGAAAAGCAGCTAAATGCGCTAACTGTTCATTTCCACGTGGGCTTCCAGCGGCCAATACAGCTGCCGGCTTTAGTTTTTCAACTAAGTCTTTAAGAGCGCGGCCTGATGCCATTGGTGTGTAATCAGTTAGGTTGGTATGAGATGCAACATGTAAAACCTTTGCACCATACTCACCGACGATGCCAGCAAGTGCTGTGCCTTCTTTACCGATAACAATTGCTTCAACATCTTGGCCTAACTTACGGGCTGCAGTGAGTGCGCGTAGTGAGAGTTGATCTAGTTCACCACGGTCATGATCTACGAGTACAAGAATCATTAGAAGGCTCCAATCTTCTTGAGAACTTCGACTAATGCAGGAACTGCATCTGCCCCATTACCTAAAACTTCAGCACCTTTTGCCTTAGATGGTGCAAGTGCCAAAGTAACTTTTTCTAACTTAGGAACTCTAGCTTCAGCCTTTTTCATATCAACTGGCTTCTTGCGCGCTTGCATGCGACCTGGCACTGATGGATAACGTGGAATGTTTAGACCATCGCGCACGGTGACAATTGCTGGCAGAGCAACTTCATAATGCTCACGTCCGGCAGCAACCACGCGATCACACACAGCAACGCCATTTTCAACCTTCATTGATTTAACGTTGGTGATAATCGGGCGATTGAGTGCATGGGCCACACGAATATGGATTTGATATCCAGCACTATCAGCAGATTCTGCGCCAAAAATGATTAAGTCAAACTTGGTCTCTTCTGCATTGATTGCATCAACAAGTGCGGCAGCCGTTCCCTGTGGGTCCCACTCTTGTCCATCGGTTTCAATCAATACGGCGCGAGTTGCACCAATTGCTAACTGTGAACGAAGTTGTTCTTCAGCATCACTAGGTCCAAGAGTAAGCAGAGTCAGTGTT
>Ga0208169_1000246_pt1 | contig 13912 bp, 12 predicted proteins | sample Colrivmeta1548B3_FD_187646 | JGI IMG/M metagenome (GOLD analysis project Ga0208169, IMG submission 187646) | Estuarine microbial communities from the Columbia River estuary - metaG 1548B-3 (SPAdes) (version 2) | ecosystem: Environmental > Aquatic > Marine > Intertidal zone > Estuary | place... | reverse complement strand
ACCGTACCTATACGGTAAATACTTTTTGGCTTCATGTAGCCGTTTGCGAAATGTGATTTTTTCTTGTTCTGTCATAAGTGTATTGTTTAGGGCGTAAATATACAACTTAAGTAGTAATAATAGGCAAACTAAAACACTGTTTTTTGGGTTAATTTTATTTGTAGCTTTGAGAAAATTTAATATAAAACCAAAACATGAGCGGACGTTCAACACAATTAGTTATGCAAACTCGTGTAAATGAACTAATTAAGTTGTTTATACAAGGCATTACAAAGAGGTCTGATATAATTGCACATGCTACAAAAGCCAAATGGGGGGTTGAAGACGTTACAATCGACAAAGTCTATATTCCCAAAGCTAGGGCGGAATTTGCCGAAATAAGCAAGTACGAAGCTAAATTTGAACTTGGGCTTTCGCTAACCCGATTAAACGACCTTTACAACAAATCATTGGCCGATGGGGATTTCAAAACGGCATTGGCAGTGCAAAAGGAAATAAATGATTTAGTAGGTATCAAAGCGGCCGCAAAACAAGAGATTGAAGTAAAAGGCAAGCCCGAATGGCTCAAGTAAACAACCCCAATTTTGACTTTTTAAATGAGCAACTGCCAAACATAAGGATAGCAGCCTTGCAAGGTTCGACACGTTCGGGCAAAACATATAGCACCCTGCAGTATTTAATTAGGCTAGCAAATCATCATTCAGGCATGCACATAAGCATTTGCCGTGCCACGTTCCCTGCTTTAAAGCAAACTGTTTTAAAAGACTTTATCGAAATCCTGGAAGAAATAGGGCAGTACTCCGAAAACCACCACAATAAAACAGACCAGGTTTATCATTTGAACGGTAACACCTTCGACTTCTTCAGCCTGGACGACCACAAAAAGGTGATGGGCCGAAAGCGAGATATCCTTTATTTGAATGAGGCCCTAGAATGCGACTTTAACGTGTTTAGACAGCTTGCTTTGCGTACTACTGGCAAAATAATTATAGACTTTAACCCACATGAATCGGAGCATTGGGTGTACGACCAAGTCCAAACTAGAAGCGATTGTAAAACTTTAATCAGTACTTATAAGGATAACCCTCATTTATCAGAGGTTCAGGTGGCCGAAATAGAACTATTGAAAGATACCGACCCGGACTATTGGAAGGTATTTGGTGAAGGTGTGCGGTCAGGTGGTGGGCAGTCAGTCATTTATAAGAACTGGGAGGTTGTGAAAGAATGCCCGTTCCAAACGGATAAGGTCTATTACGGCTTGGATTTTGGGTATGCAGTCAGCAAAACCGCGATGGTGGAAGGCAGGTTCAGTGGCAACAAAGTCTTCATCACGGAAAAGTTATACAAAAACAACTACACAACGGGGGATTTATTGCTTTCCCTTCCCGAAATAGTGCAAGATTACAGGCACATCGAAGCGGACAGCGCACGGCCCGAAAGTATTGAAGAGATAAGCAGGGCTCGTTTTAACATACACCCCTGCCATAAGTTTGCAGGTTCGGTTGCGGCCGGGATAGACCTTGTCAAACGATACCATCTTTATATTGATGAAAATTCAATAAATTTGCAAAGGGAGTTACGCTACTACAAGTCAGTCGTGGATAAAAATGGTAAAGTAACGGATGAGCCACTTAAGATAATGGATGACCTTATGGATGCCATGCGATACCTAATTGAAGGATACCACCGAATTAATGTAGTTTCACCCACTAAAACCATACCTAAAATGGCGAGAAGAAAGCCAGTGTTTCAAGATTTCAAATAATATGCAAGAACTAATTTTAGACGAAAAAACCTACTTTGAATTGCCTGAAAGCTATGAAGAGGTAACCTTTGAGCAGTTTATGAAATTAGCTGATTGCGACTCAGTAAACCTCAAGGCCGTGTCGATACTAACAGGAGTATCAGAAGATAAATGGGCAGAGAGCAATAATATACCGATGTATTATTTTTGTTTCAACGCTATCAGCAACTGGATGGGCAAAGGGCTTGCCGAACTAAACGACCGGGAAGTAAATAGGCTATCCTATTTAAGCAAGCACATCGAATTTGCAGATATTGGCGAACAGTCAGTGGCGCAGTACGAAGACTTGAAAATTCTTTTGGCAAAATACCAAACGGAATATGAGAAAGACCCAATCGCAGCCATGAAAGTTTACTATCCTTTGTTTGTCGCTATCTACCTGCAACCCAAAACAAGCGGCGAAAAGTACGATTACAGCAAAGCAAAGGAGATGGTAGGTCAAATAAACCAACTGCCGGCACCGACAATTATCGGTATCGTGAATTTTTTTTTAACCAAATTGGCCGTGTCGAGTCTTGGCATCGGAACCAGTGCCCCGAACTCGAGTTCATGGTTGAAGAAATTGATGCAGGCATTAAACAGCTATACGAAGCGTTTGGCTTTTCGGCGACACTTGACAGCTTGGCAAATGGAGATTTCGAAAAAGAGGATTACATCAAAAGTTTAAGCGTGTATCGTGTCTATGGCAAAATTCAGTACAATGCACACCTCAATAACTACAAGAAAAGGTTACAGGAATTAATGACAAACAAATGAGCTACATAGCAGTAAAAAATATAATCCAACAGACTTTTGAAGGTTTGCCGTACGATGTCATGTTTGGTTCAGGCAGGGAAGCGGATTTTAATCAAATGAAAAACCGAAAATATCCGTTGGCATGGTTAGATCCAATGGTGCGCAATGCGGCCAACCCTAATACGTTTGACAATTCCGAAACGTGGGAAATATCAATAGTGATTTTAGTCAAGGCCGATAAGAACGACACCTCAGGAGAGCAGAATGACCTTGTCGATTTCAGCCACCAAATTGCCGACGATTTTAGGTTTGCACTGGATGAAGTGGAAGGGGTGGAGTTTATGACAAAGCCAAAAATCAATCCATTGCTAAGGCATACTTTCGGAACGGACCACACGAGCGGTTGCATACTCACGTTTACTTTGGCCGCATACGATACCTACACTTGCTAATGGCAGGGCTATCTGAAATACTAGAAAAACAGTTAAGCGGTGCGGTTGAGGCGATTAAACGCAATATGGATGCGAGCGATTTCAATGCCACCAACAAAACAAAGGATAGTTTAGGGTTTGAAGTTACAGCCGACGATGCGAGTATAGTAGGTACTATCTTTGGAAATGCAAGCCTTGAATGGGCAGAGACCGGCAGGCCACCACGAACCAACAGCGTAGATAGTGGCTTATCTGAAAAAATATTAGTTTGGATGAAGGCACGTGGCATTGGCTCAGACTTGACCGAAAAAGGGCAAAAAGGCCTAGCAAGGTTTATCACGTTACGAATTAATGCACTAGGTACTAAGCTATTTCAGCAAGGCCGAACGAGGGATGTTTATAGCTCAATCCTTGAACAGCTTAAACCCGAAATTGAAAAAGAGTTAGGGGTTTATGTGAACCAAACAATAATTACTACTTTTAAAAAAACTTTTGAATAATGGCTTTATCAGTTATTCAGCGACCAGACGCTAACCTATACGTAAACGACCCACCGCAGTACCAAGAACAACCGTACTATTATAGCCGATGGTCAGCGGCCTTTTTGCCGTTGGTGTATAAAATAAGTAACACGAAATTTCCGACGAATACGGAAGATGCGGTGGACACCTACACGGCCGTTACCAACAACAACGGTTTTGCAAAGTTTGATTTAGCAGGGACTGCCTACCAAACGTATATAAGAGGCGAAAAGGTAACAATCAATGGCACGGTTTACAGCGGTGTGTACGAAGTTATTGCCATACAAGGCGACCAATTGACACTAAACGTAGCCTTCAGCGAAACCGATACAGGCACGGCAAACAAGTATTACGATAATTACGCTACATTAGTAAGGCTTTATGCAGGGGTGCCAGCGTACCACCCCTATGCGGCTCAAGACCCAATGACTTTGATAGGCACGTTCAGCATTGCCCCGAACCTTAGTAACATAGCAGTCATTGACGTGGCCGATTTAGTGCGACAAAAGATTAGCAAGGATAATGATTTGTCAGCAAGTGGCAGGCCAAACGACTTAGATGCATGGACGTGTTTCTATATCGAATATGCCGAAACATACGACACTTACGCAGGCGGTATTCCAGAAACTGTAATTACCAATTTCACAGTTGATAATTTGCAAGGCATTACTCCTATTAGCATCACGAATGGGAGCTTTACTAGTAGCTTGACAGGATGGTCGCAAATAATCGGTAAAGGCACACTAGACTGGGTATGGGATAGCGGTTCAGCAAAATACACAGGGGATGGATTTAGGTTTTCTAAAACTTTGTACCAAGAAGTTAATTTCAAAAAATCAATTGCATACAAAATTGTTATTAATTATGAAATAGACACGGCCATAGATTTTGAGTTAATTAATGGCATATTTAACGTGTATGCATCAAATTTGCCACAGGGAAGCGATGCAGATCTGATTTACACAAAATCGGTTTATGATGATTTTTCAGAAACCAAAACGATATACTTTACTCCCGACAAAGATGTCAAATACATAGGTATAAATGGCATAGTGGTATATGACAAAACAATTAAAATAAATTCAATAACAGCAGAAGAAGCCACAGCCAATTACGACACGGCTTACATATTCGCTTCCAACTCTACACGGCAATTTTTTGACTACGCTAAAAACGAGCGGTCAAGATACGGTGGTAACATGGCTGAGTACGTGATGAACTACAACACGGCTGGCATATTGGGTAAGTTTTTGACAAGGTTTGAAAAGCCAGTTTTATTCCCAAATTACTATCAAGATATTTCCTGCATTCTACCTCAATCTACCTTAGATATTCCTTTTACTCAGGATGGGTTGCTATACAGGGTGCGCACATTGGATGCCAACGGTTCTGAGTTAAGCCATACGGATACAGAAATTGTGAACAATGGGGATGGGGTGTATCGTCTTAGGCTCGACAATAAAATAGGTGCAGGTGCAAAAGCCGATGTGCAATTGATACGCACGATAACTACGCCTAAAAGCACCGATATTTATTACGATTTTGAAAGCCAGTCAGACCTTTATTATTCGATAGATGATAATGCCTTTGAAATGGTTACGTTGGCTCAAAGTTATTTAATGGCTGGCATTTCGGTATTTGACAACGGCAAGGCGCTCATAAGCACATACAAACTTATTAGCGGTTCTTACTATGTCGTATTTAATTTATTTGACAATGGTACGGTAACTTTTCTTGGAACTTTAATTTCACCTACTTTTTCGGCTTTTCCTTATTTGAAGGCATTTGATGAAAATAACTTTGTAGCACTTGACCCCCCAACAAATCAATTGTACATAAAAAGAAACGGTGTAGTAACAAGAATTAGTTTAGCTTCCCAAACGGTTACTGGTTATTGGATAAATGGTGCAAGCATGGATACGTTATTTATTACAGGCAAGCCGTTATCTACAAACCAAGCTACTATTTATGAGTTAGATGCAACCAACTCATTTCGGATATTTAAGATATTTGAATTTAATTCACAGTTTGCAGGGCAGGAACTTGCAATAGCAGGTGGTTTTATTTTCACAATACGAAACAAAAGCGGAGATACGGCCAACAGTTACTTATCAAAACTAAATGCAGTAACAGCTTCTGAAACTAGCCTTGCAATCCCTTTTAATGGGTTTTATGCAGGTTTAGCTTTTGAAGATGCCAACAATGGATTTTTATTAGATACCACCACAATTTATCAATATGCAAGCGGTGTAGTAACTACCTATACAGGTTTAAACAGCCTTAGAACAAGCGAGGGCGATACCACTATGTACACAGGGATTCAGCACTTAGGCGAAGGAGTCTATGTTATTTGGTCATTGAGCCACATTTACAAATACACAGGGGCATGGGCTAGCTTGGGAGAAAAAAGCCCAACCGATGATTTTCAAAGCACTTCTTACAACGGCTTGTTCAAACTACAAACCGACACTTTCCAAATTAGCGAGCGGTTGCCGTTTGATATTGACAATACTTGCACAAATCAATCGATGCACTTATCATGGCTCAACAGCTTAGGTAACTGGGAGCATTTCGTATTCACAGCGAAAAAAAGTTACGAGAAAAATATTGACGATTTTACTATTTCGAGCAATTCAATCCTTGCCAATTTCCCCGACAATTTTGATTCCGAAACGTACGACGACAAAATCAAAGTAGATGCCTTTGACGTGGTAACGGTTAGGAGCCAGTATGTAGAGCGAAAGCAGTTGGATATAATAGCCGAGATACTACAATCGCTCAGGGTGCAGTATTGGTACTCATTCGACAAAAAGATAACTGTAATTGTAGATAGCAAAAAGGTCAGCAAGTACACCGATGGCGACAGGCTTTTCGCAATTGAGTTCGATATTATCATGCCAAAAATCCAAACACAATCATGATAGAAATTGAGATACTAGATACAGGAAAAAGGTTGCCACTATCCAAAAAGGAACGGTTGCGAATGACTTTTCAGGCGGCCGACTTTGGCGAAGCAGGAAGCGGTTCAGGTTCTTTTTCCACCACTTGTTCAGTACCTATCACGCCGCAGGTAATAGAGGCTTTAGGCTTTTCAATCGTTCCAAATGCCACTTCAATTTTGTCGGCTTACAAAAACATAAAGGCAAGGATTCTGCAGGACGAAAACGAAATCGACAAAGGTTTTATTAGGATAGATGAGGAGAACACGACAAAGAAAGAACTTAAGATTACCTTTTATGGCCGAAATGTAGATTGGTTTACTTCTTTGGGTGATAGGACATTAAGGGATTTAGATTTGAGCGAGTACGACCATTTCAAGACCAACCTTAAAATAAATGAAATACGAGAGGATGGCTATGTTTATTTACCCGTAGATTACGGTACATTACAAGCGAAATCGAGCGCAACTATTTTGGAGGATGAAATATGGCCAGCGGTTTTTGTTGCCACATTAGTGAAGCAGATGTTTAAAGAAGCTGGATTTAAAGTTGCAGGTACTTTATTTGAAAAAGGCGAATACAATCGGTTAATAATGCCTTTTAGTTTAACCGAAATCAATAATATAATTAAAACCCAAGTAAATTTAGAAACAACAGTATCTGCAAATGTAAGTAAACAATTGCCAGCTTATCAAGTAAATACCCCTATAAAATTACAATGGGATTCACGATTTGGCACAACAAACTATATTGATTACTCATATATAGGAGACCCAAATAATTATTATAAATTAAGAGATGACAATCGAAATTGGAAAATAGGGGGAACAGATTCTTATAGATATACATCACCTTCAGATATGTATGTAAATATTTTATTTGATTTTTATGTGGATACAGTGCCAGGCTCAGCAAAACAAAATTTAATAGCAACTATTAAAAAAAATGGAGTAGTTTTTAAAACATACAATTCTTCTGCAACTGGTGTAAAAAGATTAGTTTATGAAAATATATTACTTAACACAGGTGATTATTTAGAATTTTTTATAGAGTTTACTAATTCATATACAAGTGCTATTTATAATAGTTCATTTTTAAGAATAGTCCCAACCTTAACAGCCGTTACTACTTCAAAATTTACAATCAATAGTTTTTTGCCAAACATGAAGCAGCAAACATTGATTGAATATTTGTTTTTTATTTATGGCATTATACCTTCTTTTGACAAAAATACAAACACTGTTATTTTAGATAGCATTTCAGATTTAACAGCATTTGGAGCTGAAAATTGGAGTAATAAAGTAGACCAAAGCCAAATCGTTGAACAGCGTTTTTTTGATTTTGTAAGTGATTATGCAAAAGAAAATATTTGCCAATATGAAACTTTAGAAACAGATACTGAACTGGAAGCATATAGGAAAACATACGCTGAAAATTACGGCACAGGGGCTATTGCTATTGATAATGATTTTTTGGATAGTACGAGCGAATATTACACAGCACCATTTTATCCTACCTATTCAAGAAAAGTATTTACAAATGTTAGTAACCTAAATTTATATTTGCCTTACATTTTTAAAAATGACAGCGATATAGGAAGAATATGTTTGTACACAGGTCAAAAAAATGTATCTGATTTGAGCGATAATATAATTAATTCAATTACAATTGATGGAACTGCAAGAACTACAATCCCATACTCCTATTTTATTTTGCCTATAGCTGCTTATTTGGATGACTTAATAAATAATTATCATTTAGGTTTTGACAATCCAAAAGACCAACCATATTCAAAAACATCAATTTTACAGCGCACCTATTACAACTTGCAAAAAGTTCTTAACAAGCCCATCAGCATAACATGTAGTCTTAAACTAACGGCCTACGATATATCAAGGCTTAAATTCAACAGATTAAAATATATTCAAGAATTGGGGGGTTACTTCTACCTTAATAAAATAAGTCAATACGATGGCAGTGGCGAGCCAACAGAATGCGAACTAATTAAATGGTACTAAACTAAACTAACAATGGCAGAAGAAAATATTATCATATTTAAGACTCAAATTGAAGGACTTGAAAGTATAGATGAATTAAACAAACAGCTTTCAGAAGCGAAAAAAACATACAAAGCAGCTCAGGCAGGTAGTGAAGACTATATCAAAGCACAAGAAGCAATTGTAGGTATAAACAGCAAACTGGATGCTCACAAGCAGTTCCTGAAACAAGTTGATAACCAAAGCAAAGCGAACACAAACACAATCGAGGGGCTTCGCAACAAGTACAAGGAGCTTGCCCTTGCCACTACTAAACTCGATATAGGTAGCGCAGAATTTAAGAAGACCCAATCGGAAGCAAAAGCCGTATCCGACCAATTAAAGGAACTGGAAAAAGGCATGGGTAACACATCCCGAAACGTAGGGAACTATGCCGAAGGATTCAAAGAAGCATTAGGCGGTCTTGGTGGTGGGTTCGGCAAAGCTATCACAGGCATACAAGGGTTTAACACGGCATTGGCAGCCAACCCAATCGGGGCGGTGGTGCAGGTCATGAACTTGCTATTCACAGCCCTCAGTAAGAACGACAACTTGATGGTAGCCTTTCAAGGTACAATGAAAGGTATCGGTGTCATCATTGATAATGTTTCTTCATTTATTGCTGGGCTAATTACTAAATTTGCAGATTTTACCAACTCAGGCAGTAAAGCCAGCAACGTATTTAACGAATTTGGCAAACGGCTTATAAATGCGGTCTTAGCTCCTTTTCAGTTAATCAAAGATTTTATTCCAGTAATTACCAATTTGATGGATGGCAATTTTACGCAAGCCTTTAAAGCAGGTGGTACAGCCATGGCTAATTTCGGAAAAAATATAACAGGCACAAACAACAGTACAAACGATTTAATCAAATCAATAGGTGGATTAGTCGGAAGCGGTTCGGCACTAGAAAAAGGTTTGGATTCGCTTGAAGAAAAACAGAACGCCTTAAATGTAACGCTGTCTGAAAATGATATGATAGTGCAACGGCTTCGCATACAAGCCAAACGAAGGGGCGAGGATACAACGGCAGGTCTTAAGCTATTGGAGCAAGCCGATGCCATTGAAACCAAAAGCCAAAAATTAAGAACAGGTTTATTAGATGAAGAAATTAAGTTATACGAAAATTACAGAAAGACATTAGGCGAAGGCTCGACTGAGGAAGAACAAATAAGGTTCAAACTAAATGACCTAAGAGTAAAGCGAAATGAAGCCGAAAAGCAATCGTTTGCCATACTTGAAAAAAATGCCAATGCCGAAGCCTCACTAAGGGAAAAGCAAAGAGCAGCAAATGAAAAGGCATCTGCCGAACAAATTAAGCAACTTGAAGCACAACAAAAGGCCGCTGAAAAGGCATACGAGGACCGAACCAAATTAGCCGTTTTGGAAATTGAAAACGAAATAAAACGAGCCGAAACTATTGATGAAATTCGCACGTTGGAAATTGAAAAGGCACAAACGATAAGAGATGCCGAAGTCGAAAGCATTTACAATAGCGATGCTGAAAAGGCCGAAGCTGAACAAGAGTTTCGAAACACATTGCTAGATATAAACGACAAATACAATAAAGATAAAGCGAAACAAGAAGAGGACGCCACTAAAAAAGCAAAAGAGGAAGCCGATAAAGAAAAGGCAATTCAAGAAGCGAAATACCAAAACAACCTAAATGCACTTGCAAACTTTCAAAAGGCATCGGCATTGCTAGGTGAAGAGGGAAAGAACGTAGCAAAGGCTTTAAATATAGCATTGGCCACGGTTGATACTTATCGTTCAGCCGTGTTAGCCTATCAATCAGCTTTTCTCCCCATTCCAGACCCATCATCACCAGTGAGGGGGGCGATTTATTCAGCCGCCGCCGTTGGTGCAGGCTTGGCAAGTATTGCCAGCATAGCAGCCGCAGCAGGTGGTGGCGATTTTGTTACTACCAAACCGACTTTATTGTTAGTGGGCGACAACCCTGGCGGTCGTGAACGTGTAACCGTTGAGCCATTAAGCGGAAAAGGTCAAACAAGGATTGGTAATAGCGGATTGATAGCGATGGCAGGCGGTGGCAGTCTTACCGTCAATCCTAGTGGTATGTCGGCTATTTCTTCAACTGCAAGTAACGATGTATTTAACCAAATGGCAATTAGTAAAAGCATAACTGATACCTTTGCAAAACTAGGCAACCCAGTCGTGTCGGTTGTGGACATTAAAAAGGTTTCAAACAAAACAACGGTAACAGAAAACAAAGCACGTTTAAAAGCATGAGTTATATTGCGAAATTAATTGAACAAGAATGTCCAGAATGCCAAGGTCAAAGGGTGGCGACTATTTTAATGAGGAATGGCATAACGAATTTCATTAAGGAACATCATTTTGAAGTTTTTACCTATTTCCAAAGCCGACTAGATTTTTACAAAGAAGAATACAGCCCATTGCGGATGGCTTCCAAAGACACCATGAAAAAATTTAAAATCAGCCGATACAAACTTTTCAGAATACGCAAAGAATTTTAGTGTGCGAAGCCATGCAACACTAATTAACTAATTTTTTTTATATGGCATGTACTTTTGGTACATGTTGTATGATTTATACATATACGGTGCAATTGGCGAAGGCGGTGTAACAGCCGAATACGTAAAAAGCCAACTTGAAGAAGCCAAAAAGAAAAAGGCGGATTATGTAAACGTCCACATGAGTAGCCCGGGTGGCGAGGTGTACGAGGGTTACACGATTTACAACCTTCTCAAAAATTCAGGCTTTAAAATCAATACCTTAATAGAGGGCTTTTGCGCTTCCATCGCTACGCTTATTGCATTGGCAGGCGATGAAGTAAGCATGAACAAGACAGCATCGTTCATGATACATAACCCCTTTGTTGGGGTTGAAGGCGATGCCAATACATTGCGACAAACAGCGGAGCATTTAGATACAATCAAAAAGGAACTTGTAAAAGTTTATAAGGAAAAGACCAACATAAGTGAAGACGAATTGTGGACACTTATGGACAATGAAACTTACTACACAGCCGAAGGAGCGCAAACCGCTGGCTTTGTCAAAGTGGTAAACGAAGCCCAATACAAGGCAGTTGCATATTTTCAACCAAAACCAAATACAAACAAAATGGATAAACCCCTTTTGGACTTAATCAAGTCCGAGTTCAAATCTATTAAGAATAGCATAACCGCTATCCTTAAGCCCAAAAACATCGACACCACGTTGGAAGATGGCACAGCTGTTTTCATTGAAACGGAAGGTGATATCTTGGGTGCTTCTATCTATACCATTGCCGAAGATGGTACTTATGTACCTTTGACAGATGGCGAATACACTTTGGCTGATGGTACTGGCATAGTGGTAACAGGCGGTGCAATTACCGAGGTTATGCCAGCCGCTCAAGCAAAAACAGAAGTAGAAGCCTTGCAAGCAGAAAACGCAGCTTTGAAATCTGAAATAGAGGCTTTGACAAAATCGGCTGCCGAAATGAAGGCAAGCAGCGAAACGGTACTAACTGAACTAAACGCTAAAATCGAAGCGGTAATGGCAAAACTACCTGCAGGTGAAGAGCCTAAAGCAAAATTTGTAAAAACCTTTAAAGCTATTGACAGCAAAGAAGTGGTAAGCGAATCGCCACTATCAGGCTGGGCAAAGTCAGTACTCGCAGAAAATGTACGTTCATAAATAATTTCAACCAAACCAAACAACAAACAAAATGGCAATCACTCAATCATTCAACTACACATGGGATGGGCAAATCGCAACCGATGTGCTTATCAAACCCATTGTTCAGTCTCCCGATTTTCTTTCTTTTTTCAATGTAAAGACAGGCATCAAGAACAAGTGGCAAATCACACTTGGGGCGGCCATGTCAAACATAATTAAGAAGGCAACCAACTGCGATGCAAGAACGGCAAGTGGCACAGGTGCTTTGACTAACCGTACACTTGAGCTTCAAGAAATGGAATTTTTCGTTTCGGCTTGCAAGTCGGAATTTGAAAACCAATTCACCGAAGAGTGGCTTAAGACTGGCAACGATATTAACGACCTTTCAGGAACCGACGCCGAGCGGTTGATTTTGAGCCTACTTACTCCAGGCTTTAAGTCTGACCTTAGCCGTTTGTTTTGGTTCGGTAATGCAGGCTCAGCCAATGCCAACTTAAACGGGATGACTGGCGTTTGGACTCGTTTATTCGCAGGTGTACAAGATAGCTACTGTGTTAAAAGAGTAGACAACATCGCTACACTTAATCAAACTGCTGGAACTCGTGCTGTAGATTATTTGGAAAACGCTTATGTGCAAGCCCCAATAATCCTTAAGCAAGTAGCCGCCACTTCAAAAGTCTTTTTGGTAACTGGCAACATTTACGAAAATTTTATGAAGTACTTGGAAACTTCAGATGCAACTGCCAATGGCGTTAGGTTGCTAGTTGAAGGTCAAGTAAGACTTTATTACAGAGGTATCGAAGTAGTGCCGATGTACAACTGGGACAACGAAATTTCAGTTTATTCATTGGGCAACCCCTCACGCATCATATACACTACTCCCGACAATCACTGGATAGGAGTTTCACAAGCGGCCGACATAGACGGCATAAGCGCCTGGTACGAGAAGAAAGACAGAACGTACTACATTGAAAACCAATTTAAACTTGGTTACCAATACGCCCACTGCGACTTGCAAGTAGTTTCTTACGGTGCTGCAAGCTAAATAATTACAGCCCCTAGCAATAGGGGCTTTAACCTTTTAAACGACATAATATGGCAGAGTGCTTATTGACTGGGGGAATCTCAATCGACTGTTCAAATTTAAAAAGCGTAGGTGGTGTTTCAAAGACCTTTTACGCTGTTTCTTTGAGCAATTTAGCTTCTTACACGGAAGCAAGCGGTTTTATAACTAACATTGTTTTGGATGCCTACACCAAAGTTTACAAGTTTGTTGGCCAAAAAAGAGGCAACAGCAAATCGGTAAACGGGGTTGTTCAGGCCGGTGCAAACAAATTCTTTGAACACGTTTTTGTTGGCAAATTGTATGCAAGTACACCCGCCGACGATTCCGTAATTGAAGACTTGATGACGACAGATGTAGTTATCTTTAATAAGGATAACAACGGTGGGTGGTTTGCTTATGGCTTGGAGAATGGCATGGAAGTAACGGCCTATGCTCAAACATCAGGAACCGAAGCGGCAACCGATACGAGCGACACTTTGACATTCACAGGCCAAGAGAAGAAGAAGCCAAGAAGGTTAAATTTGACTGGTGGTAACGAGGCTAAACTCGAAAGTTTATTGTAGCTTTGATTTAAGTTTTCATAGTTTTAAAATTTAGTTGGAAAAGGTAGGGAGTTTTGCTCCCTATTTTTTTTGATTATCTTTGCATGTGTGTTTTAAATAGTTAAGGGTAATTAGTTAGAAAGATAGGGGGTTTTGCCTCCTATTTTTTTTGCCTATATTTGTGCAAATAACT
>Ga0208169_1000225_pt1 | contig 14705 bp, 12 predicted proteins | sample Colrivmeta1548B3_FD_187646 | JGI IMG/M metagenome (GOLD analysis project Ga0208169, IMG submission 187646) | Estuarine microbial communities from the Columbia River estuary - metaG 1548B-3 (SPAdes) (version 2) | ecosystem: Environmental > Aquatic > Marine > Intertidal zone > Estuary | place... | reverse complement strand
GATTGCTTCAAGCGCAACCTTGGCTTTGAAATCGGGCGAATGGTTCTTTCTTTTTGTCATTTTGGATCATCACTTTCTTCATGCGATCCACCTTAACGACTGGTCCAAATTCCCGCGACCACCTCTATTATGACACCATAACAGTGACTTGTCATAAATACTTGAGCTGCCGTTCAGCCAAGACCAGACTTAAGTTACCCATGCGCATCGAGTACAAGGCATGCACCTGAAGCATGACGGCAATTCGGCATTGTATGATTAATCCAGCGGTAAAGCCTGATAAAACATAGTTGAACAAGCAAGGAGATTTAAGATGCTTAAACAACTATACCGTGCCATTGTCATAAGCCGTTCGGCAACTGCAGCAACCAACTCAAAGCAGTACCTGTCAGACAGCCAATTGAACGACATTGGCTTTAGCCGTGATACATTTGTAGAGGGTATAAAGGCTAGAGTTTCTGCTGAATTAGATGCAGCAGAGGCCGCAAACACTTTTGCAGCACCACAGAATGAAAACTTGTTAGGCGCCGTTTAAGAGATATAGCTAAAAGTTGGTGATGGCCCCTGAGGGGCGGCATATCATGGCGTTGTTCACGCGCCGCAATTCTCAATTGAGAAAAGGATATGCCACATGACGACAAATACCATTACCCAGCTGAGCGATCCACAGGGATTTTCGCCTGATCCGTTGACGGACTTGCTCCGATCTGGCGCGCAACGTCTGATCCAACAAGCCGTTGAGGCCGAACTTGCTGCTCTACTGGAGGCCCATGCATCTGACAAAACGGACGATGGCCGCGCTCGGCTGGTGCGCCACGGTCACCTGCCTGAACGCGAGATCATGACGGGGATCGGCGCGGTGCCGGTTCAAGTGCCGCGCGTGCGGGACCGAGGCGACGGCGAGGAAAAAATCCGCTTCACGTCAATGATCTTGCCACCCTATCTGCGCAAAGCCAAATCCATCGAGGAGTTGCTGCCCTGGCTCTATCTCAAAGGCATTTCCACCGGCGACTTTCACGAGGCACTCGCGGCTCTTCTCGGCCCGAACGCGGCGGGGCTGTCTTCGACCACGATATCGCGCCTCAAAGCTGATTGGTGGGATGAGTACGACCGCTGGCAGCGCCGCGACCTCAGCACCCGTCGGTTCGTCTATGTTTGGGCGGATGGTGTTTACTTTCGACCAAGAATGGCTGAGGAAAAACAATGTGTTCTGGTGGTCATTGGCGCAGATGAATGGGGGCGCAAAGAGATAATCGGTTTGGCTGACGGCTACCGAGAAAGCACCCAAAGCTGGCGCGAACTGCTGCTTGATTTGCAGCGACGTGGACTGACCCATGCTCCGGATCTTGCCATTGGCGATGGTGCTTTGGGGTTTTGGCATGCGCTGCGCGAGGTCTTTGGTGCCACGAAAGAACAGCGCTGCTGGTTCCATAAAACCAGCAATGTTCTGAATGCGATGCCCAAGTCGGTTCAGGCCAAAGCAAAGGGCCATCTGCACGACATATGGCAGGCTGAGACGCGCGTAGATGCCGAGGCCGCTTTTGACTTCTTCGTCACAACCTACGGCGTGAAATACGACAAAGCCGTGGGGAAACTGACCAAGGATCGTGACGTACTCTTGGCCTTCTATGACTTCCCAGCCGAGCATTGGAAACATGTCCGAACGACGAACCCAATCGAAAGCACCTTCGCCACCGTCCGACATCGAACGGGCAAAACCAAAGGCTGCCTCAGCCGCAAAACCGGCCTTGCCATGGCGTTCAAGCTGATGATGTCAGCCCAAACCAAGTGGCGCAAACTCGATGGAGCCAACCGCATGCCAGAGATCATCGAAGGGATTGCATTCAAGGACGGGATCAAACAACTTAACCATGCCGCCTAATCACGCCGTCACCAACTTTCGGGCATAGCTCCAGTAGCTCACGTGTATAGCGCCACTTGGCGTTGTCTTTCTCCTCATGCATCCAGCGCCTAATGCCTTTGTACAACACGCTGTATTCTTTAAGTGTGAATGCTGGGCGTGTTTTAGTACGCTGTGCTTTGTGTCTAAACGTTGGTGTTGGTTTGTTGCCTCTGTAGCCACGTTCTTGCGCAAACTTCAGCACAGTGAGTGCAAAGGTAGTTTCCCACTCAAGTGTTTTATCTGCTGGATTTAAGCTGTGGTTCTTTGGACGCTGCTCTACTGGCACGCGGTGATAGTAATCACGTCGCCAATCAACGTAGTCACGCAGCAGTGCATTATCTATCTTATCAACTGGCTTCTTGCCACAGTACTCATACCAAAACTTGCTCACACGCACTATCTGGCGCAGCATATAATCACTGGTTTGCTGTTGATTGGCTTTGTTACTGTGCTTGTAAGTGCCACGTGCATTCTGGCTCTCACGCAGTTTGGCATATTCGTTAAGCACATCACTGAAACGTTTAATCTGCAGTGGCAGCTGTTCTTCTTTGCGAAACTCTAACTCTTAGTGCGCACGTACAGCCAAATCACGTGCCTTAGCCAAGTCTCGTGTCTTTAGGCTTTTGTAGATGTACTGCCGCGTGCCTTTGTACAATCGCACTTGGAAAATGCCATTGCGCGAGAACAGCAGTGCCCTTCCGTCAAGCAGCTTTTCTTCAAACTCACCCTCAGTTTTGCCTAACAAATGCCTAACAACCTATGCAAAATCGCCATTTGCATAACAATTGCATAACATTTTATGCAGTGCAATTGATTGTTAAGTCATTGAATTTGTTAATTAAGTTAAGCGCCCGTGGCAATGCTTGAACTTATTTCCCGATCCACAGGGGCAAGGATCGTTGCGGCTTGGGCTGCCCCAAGTCTCTGGATTATCCTCAACAAAGCCTTCGCGCGCCGTAGACCCTGTACCCGTTTCATCAGATGTCGCACGGGCAACCGCTTGGCCTTGGGCTTCTGCAGCGGCGGCTTGCTGGGCACGCATCTGCTCAATCAATTTCTGCTGCTCTTCAGGCGAAATCGGACGGATTTGCCCAAGTTTTTGGGTCACTTCAGTGCGCAAACTATCCAACAGACGCTCGAACAATTGGAACCCTTCGGTTTTGTATTCGTTCAGCGGATCACGCTGGGCATAGCCACGGAAGCCTACAACAGCACGCAGGTGTTCGAGCGTCAAAAGATGCTCACGCCATTTGCCATCAATCGTCTGCAAAAGAATCTGCTTTTCGATGTTGCGCATGGTCTCGTCACCAAAGCTCGCGGCCTTTTCTGCCATATATTTGTCCGAAGCTTCCTCAAGACGCGTCCTGATCACATCGTCGTCCACGCCTTCTTCTTCGGCCCACTTCATCACCGGCTCATCGATTCCCAACTGGGCAATCACATCAGCATAGAGCCCCTCAGTATTCCACTGATCGGCATAGGATTTCGGCGGCATGTGTTCGTGGACCAGATCGTCAATCACCTGATGGCGCATGTCGGCCACGATGTCGGACAGGTCCGAGGCTTCCATGATGTCGCGGCGCTGGGTAAAGATCACCTTGCGCTGCTCGTTCATCACATCGTCAAACTTCAAAAGCTGCTTACGAATGTCAAAGTTACGGCCTTCAACCTTCGCCTGCGCGCGCTCTAGCGATTTGTTAACCCAAGGGTGAATAATCGCTTCGCCCTCTTTCATGCCAAGCGAAGACAGAACCTTGTCCAAACGCTCGGACCCGAAAATGCGCATAAGATCGTCTTCAAGTGACAAGAAGAACGACGACCGACCCGGATCACCCTGACGGCCAGAACGTCCGCGCAACTGGTTATCAATGCGGCGGCTTTCATGGCGCTCTGTCGCAAGAACAAAAAGACCACCGGCCTCTTTGACCTTGATCTTCGCTTCGGCAACCTCGGCCTCCATCTCGGCACGCACGGTCTCAGGATCTGCATCGGGCTTCTCTGCCAAGGTTTGCAAAACGCGCATCTCGACGTTGCCGCCAAGCTGAATATCGGTCCCGCGACCCGCCATGTTCGTGGCAATCGTCACGGCGCCAAACTTACCCGCATCCGCAATGATCTGTGCTTCTTGCTCGTGCTGGCGAGCGTTCAAAACGTTGTGCTTGATACCCTCAGCCGTCAGCAATTGCGCCAAAAACTCGGACTTCTCAATCGAAGTTGTACCAACAAGGATCGGCTGGCCCTTTTCATGGGCAACCTTGATCTCTTTGACAACACCGTCAAATTTCTCACGTGCGGTGCGGTAAACCTGATCATGCTCGTCTTGACGCGCAATAGGGCGGTTGGTCGGAACTTCGACAACACCAAGCCCGTAAATCTCCATGAATTCTTCTGCCTCGGTCAAGGCAGTACCCGTCATACCCGACAGCCTGCTGTAGAGGCGGAAATAGTTTTGGAAAGTAACAGACGCGAGCGTGACGTTCTCGGCTTTGACCGCGACGCCTTCTTTGGCTTCAATCGCTTGGTGCAAACCATCCGACAGACGACGGCCAGCCATCATGCGGCCCGTAAATTCGTCAATCAGCACAACTTCATTGTCGCGCACGATGTAATCTTTATCGCGTGCAAACATTTTATGGGCGCGCAGACCTTGGGAAAGGTGGTGCACCAATGTGCTGCTTTCAGGATCATAAAGGGTCTGACCCTCAGGCAACAAACCAACTACAGACAAACGTTCCTCAAGGAAATCGTTGCCCTCATCGGTAAAGGTGGCCTGCTTCACCTTTTCATCAATCGTATAGTGCTCGTCTTTGAGATCAGGCACGATCTTGTCGATCTGACGGTACATTTCTGCGCGATCCTGTGCAGGGCCAGAAATGATCAGCGGCGTGCGGGCTTCGTCGATCAGGATCGAGTCGACCTCATCCACAATCGCAAAGTTATGCGGGCGCTGATAAATCTGGGACAACTCGGACTTCATGTTGTCGCGCAGGTAATCAAAGCCAAGCTCGTTGTTGGTGGCGTAGGTCACGTCACACAGATAAGCGGCCTTTTTCTCGCCTTCGGGTTGCTGCGGATAAACAACGCCGGTGGTCATGCCAAGCGCGGTATAAACCTTGCTCATCCACTCAGCGTCGCGTTTCGCAAGATAGTCGTTCACGGTCACGATATGCACGCCCTTGCCCGACAGCGCGTTCAGGTAGGCAGGGAAAGTCGCAACAAGGGTTTTACCCTCACCTGTCTTCATCTCAGAGATGTTACCCTGATGCAGGAAAATGCCACCCATAAGCTGCGTATCAAATCCACGCAGACCAAGCGCACGGCGCGCGGCCTCGCGGCAGTTGGCAAATGCTTCTGGCAGCATATCATCGAGGTTTTCACCACCCTGCACGCGGGTCTGAAACTCGCGGGTTTTCTGAATAATACCCTCATCCGTCAGAGCCTGAAATTCTGGCTCCAGCGCATTGATCTTATCGACCAATGGACGCACCGATTTCACTTTGCGGTCATTGGCCGTGCCAAACACCTTTTTGGCAATTTTTCCGAAACCCAGCATATTTTCTCCGACGGCGCGATTACGCGCTACTTTCATGTTATTGCGAGGAGGTCGCTTGTAGGCCAACGGTAGGCCATTTACATAAGGGCCAAGGCCAGCCCCCTCAAAGGCTTTAATCGGATGTAAGGGGCCGGATATGCAGTGTCAACGCCGTGGCCCTCCACGGCTCATCAAGGGAACGTTTAATGCTGAAACATGCAACATTTTTTGGGGCAATGGCCCTTTCATTGGCCGCAACGGGTGTTTTTGCCGAGGGCGAGACAGCCGCGACGGTCGTTGCAACCGTTGACGGCACAGAAATTACACTCGGTCAGATGATCATTGCGCGCGCGCAATTGCCCCAACAATACGCCCAATTGCCCGATGATGTGCTTTTTGAAGGTATCCTTGACCAGCTAGTGCAGCAGCAAGTTTTGGCTGACGGCTTTGGCGAGGCACCTGCCCGCGTCGATTATGCGATCACAAACGAGCGCCGCTCGCTGCTAGCTGGTGAAGAAATCAACCGCATTACCATGACGACTGTGACCGAAGAGGCGGTGAAAGCAGCCTACGACGCAAAGTTCGCAGATTCAGCGCCCAGCACGGAATATAACGCGTCTCACCTTCTTGTTGAAACCGAAGAAGAGGCGTTGGCTGCCAAAGCACGTATCGACGCTGGCGAAGATTTCGCAACCGTTGCCAAAGAGGTCTCAACAGGCCCGACTGGTCCAAACGGCGGCAACCTTGGTTGGTTCGGCGCAGGTCAAATGGTTCCTGAATTTGAGGAAGCCGTGAAAGCGATGTCGCCCGGTGAGGTCTCCGAGCCTGTAAAAACACAATTCGGCTGGCATGTCGTCACCCTGCTCGAAACCCGCAACGCAGAGGCACCCGCACTCGAAGACGTACAGCAGGAAATCTTCGCAGAGGTCCAAGAGGCCGCAATCCAAGCGCGCTTGGTCGAACTCAAAGATGCAGCCGAGATCACCCTGCCAGAGCCTGACGCCTTTGATCCGACCCTTATCAGCAACATTGACCTCCTAGGAGAGTAACCCATGTCCATTTCACCCCTCGCACCAGCCTCCTTTCCTGACCTACCCGTCATTGACGGCGTGACTTTTGCGGCGGCCGCTGCTGGGGTGAAACGCGCAGATAGGGTCGACGTTATGTTGGCCCTTCTCGCGGAAAGCTCATCCGTGGCGGGGGTTTTCACGACCTCCTCCACGCGCTCCGCCAACGTGCTTGATTGCCAACGCAAACTGGCGCTGGGCACATCTGGCCCTGCCGCGATCCTCGTGAACTCTGGCAACTCTAACGCCTTCACAGGCAAGCTGGGCGAGGCCTCAGTGGCGGCTCTCGCCAAAGGCGTATCTGACCTTTGCAACGTCGACGTCAACCGCGTCTTCACTGCCTCCACAGGTGTCATCGGCCAGCCATTGCCGCATGAAAAGATCGTGGCGAAACTTGGCGAGCTACGCGAAAACCAGTCGGCCGAGAACCTGTCCGACGCCGCCCGCGCCATTATGACGACAGATACCTTCCCAAAGGGATCGACAAAAACAGTCTCTATTAAAGGCAAATCTGTCAAAATCGCAGGCATCGCCAAAGGCTCAGGCATGATCGCGCCAGACATGGCCACCATGCTCGTCTACATCTTCACCGACGGCCAAATCGCCCAAGCCGACTTGCAAGCGCTGGTCTCAAAGCACAACGCAAAAACCTTCAACTGCATCACCGTAGATAGCGACACCTCGACCTCCGACAGCCTGATGATCGCCGCAACAGGCCGCTCTGGCGTCGATGTGACAGGCAACGCAGACTTCTCCGACGCTCTGCATGAAATCATGCTCGATCTTGCCCAACAGGTCGTGCGCGACGGCGAAGGCGCGACCAAGTTCGTGACCATCAACGTGACTGGCGCGGCGTCCGACAGCGATGCGCGCCTTGTTGCGATGTCCACCGCGAACTCCCCGCTGGTAAAAACCGCCATCGCTGGTGAAGATCCGAACTGGGGTCGTATTGTTGCCGCTGTCGGTAAATCAGGCGCAGCCGCCGACCGCGACCTGCTCACCATTCACTTTGGCGACGTGCTTGTCGCCGAAAACGGCTGGGTCGCACCGTCTTACACCGAAGAAGCAGGGGCCGCGTTGATGAAAGAGCAAGACATCGCCATCAACATTGGCCTCGGCCTCGGTGACGGCAAATGCACCGTCTGGACCTGCGACCTCACACACCAGTACATCACGATCAACGCGGACTACCGCTCGTGAAAACGCTGCTCGTCTCTGCCGTAGCTCTCATCGACACAGACGGGCGGATCCTCCTCGCCCAGCGCCCCGAGGGAAAATCTCTCGCGGGGCTCTGGGAATTTCCGGGCGGCAAAGTGGAACAAGGCGAAACGCCCGAAATCGCCCTGATCCGCGAACTGCAAGAAGAACTCGGCATCAATACTTGGACGAGCTGCCTCGCACCACTCACTTTCGCCAGTCACAGCTACGACGACTTCCACCTGCTGATGCCACTCTTCGCCTGCCGCCGCTGGGAAGGCACACCGCAACCCCGCGAAGGCCAGGTCCTCAAATGGGTCCACGCACACGACCTGCGCGACTACCCCATGCCCCCCGCAGACATCCCCCTGATCCCGATTTTACGGGATTGGTTGTGAAGCAGCCCAGTGGTAGATGATTGCTTCTAGCCTCTAGTTAAATGGTCGATAGGTCCATAGAGACATTATGGCGCTCAACAATTTGGCGGCAAAATGAAGTTTGCGCGTACAGTTGGATTGACCGTTATCATACTTGTTGGACTGATTTGGCTAATCGACAAGATCTTTCTTCATCAGGGTAACTGTCTAGATGCTGGCGGTCGTTGGGAAGTCGATAGTCAAAGTTGTGATTTGGGAATGTAGGCCCATGAGTGGTCCATTGTTCGAAGTTCCGTGCATCCGCCACTCCCACTGTTCACGAAAACAAAAAAGGGCGGTCCAAACGGACCGCCCTTTTTTCTAACTCAATCGCAACGGATTAAAGGTTACGCTCAACCGATTCGCGCTCGAAGATTTCGATCACGTCGTCTGGACGGATGTCCTCATAGTTCTCGAACGCCATACCACATTCCTGACCGGACTGTACTTCAGGCACTTCATCCTTAAAGCGCTTGAGCGTCTTGAGCGTACCTTCGTGGATAACCACGTTATCACGCAGCAAACGGACACCAGCGGAACGACGGGCAACACCCTCGGTCACGATACAACCAGCGATCTTACCAACGTTAGAGACCTTAAAGACCTCTTTGATCTTGGCATAACCGATGAACTTTTCGCGGATTTCAGCAGAGAGGAGGCCAGAAGCCGCCGCTTTCACATCGTCCACAAGATCGTAGATGACCGAATAGTAACGGATCTCAACGCCCTTTTGGTTGGCTGTTTGACGGGCGGACGCATTCGCACGCACGTTAAAGCCAAACACAGGGGCGCCAGAGGCCTCGGCCAGACCGATATCGGATTCCGTGATCGCACCAACACCAGAGTGTAGGACGCGCACGCGCACCTCATCATTGCCGATTTTCTCCATCGCTTGCACAATCGCTTCGGCAGAACCCTGAACGTCAGCTTTCACCAAGATTGGCAATTCGCTCATGGTCTCGCTTGATTTCGCGTTCGCCATCAACTGGTCAAGCGTCACAGCAGCACCAGCCGCCGCACGTTTGTCCTTAGCCGCTTTCGCACGGTATTCAGCAATCTCGCGCGCTTGCGCTTCGGTCGAAGTCACGTTCAAAACGTCACCCGCTTCAGGTGTGCCGTTCAGGCCCAAGACCTCAACAGGAACAGATGGGCCAGCTTCGTCAATGCGATCGCCCTTATCGTTGATCAGCGCACGAACCTTACCCCACTGCTCGCCAACAACAAAAATGTCGCCTTTGCGCAATGTTCCGTTCTGGACCAGAACCGTGGCAACAGGACCGCGACCAACATCAAGCTGGGCCTCGATCACAGCGCCAGAAGCGGCACGATTTGGATTTGCCTTCAGTTCCAGAATTTCCGCCTGAAGTGCAATCGCCTCAAGCAATTCTGGCAAACCCTCGCCCGTCACAGCAGAGACTTCAACGTCCTGCACGTCACCAGACATGGCCTCAACAACAACCTCGTGCTGCAACAAGTCGGTGCGCACTTTGGTCGGGTTGGCGGCTGGACGGTCACATTTGTTGATCGCGATGATCATTGGAACCTTGGCTGCTTTGGCGTGGTGAATAGCCTCGACTGTTTGCGGCATAACCGCATCGTCGGCTGCAACAACCAGAACAACAATATCCGTCACCTGAGCACCACGGGCACGCATCGACGTAAACGCCGCGTGACCCGGAGTATCGAGGAACGACAACAACTGACCGCTATCGGTTGTGACCTGATAGGCACCGATGTGCTGCGTGATGCCGCCCGCTTCGCCCGCAACAACGCGGGTTTTGCGGATCGCATCCAGCAAGGATGTCTTACCATGGTCAACGTGACCCATGATCGTGATGATCGGTGCGCGATCAACCAGATCCTTAGGATCGTCTTTGATCTGGTCGATGACCTGCTCAACGTCAGCATCGGAAACGCGGACAACCTTGTGGCCGAATTCCTCGATGATCAGTTCCGCAGTATCGGCGTCAATTGTCTGTGTCTGAGTCGCCATGATGCCGTTGTTCATCAACGCCTTCACAACATCAGAAACGCGCTCGGTCATACGAATAGCAAGCTCGGCAACGGTGATCGTCTCAGGCAGAGACACGTCGCGGAAAACCTTTTCACGTTCAACCGATCCACCCATTGCTTTCGCACGGGCACGGTCTTGCTTGCGTTTCATCGCAGCCATTGAACGCTGGCGACCACCTTCGCGGCCAGTCAACGCATCGTTCAACGTCAGCTTACCACCACGGCGGCCAGCATCATCATCGCGTGTTGGCTTGCCCTTGTTGGCATCTGCGGCACGGTTGTCCTTCTCGCGGTCAACCTTACGGGCCGCAGAGGATGGACGCGAGAATTCTGTCTCACCCGGAGGCGCATCAACAGGGCCACTTACGGCTTCTGGTGCGTTCTTTGCAGCTTTGGCTTTTTCAGCCTTCAGACGCTTGCGCTCTTCCTCTTCGGCTTTCGCCTTGAGGCTTTCCTCGCGCTCACGGTCTTCGGCCTCTTTGGCTTCTAACTCGGCACGGCGCTGTTCGCGCTCGGCTGCACGCTCTGCCTCTTCGGCCTCACGCTTTGCGGCTTCTTCGGTCTCACGGGCTTTGGACATTGCCAAAGCCTTCATGCGACGTGCCAATTCCACATCAGAAATGCCCGCAGGCCGCTTTGATGGATCACCACCGACAGGCATTGCAGGGCCACCCGTCGCAGGCTTTGCCGCACCAGGTTTCGGGACCACAACGCGCTTGCGTTTGGTTTCTACGACCACGTTCTTCGTGCGTCCGTGGCTGAAGCTCTGCTTCACATTGCTTGGGCGCGAACCGCCAAGACCAAGTGGCTTTTTACCGTCGTTATCGCTCATTTGGCTTCTTTATCCTTCCCGGCCGACACGTCGTCGCCGTCTATCTCTCGTAGACCACGTAGCTTTGTGGCTTCTTCTACAACACGGTTGCTGAGTTTTCCATTCGAGAGCGCGCCGTGTATTGCACTTCCACGTCCGAATGCCAAACCCAATTCCTCAGAAGTGAAACACCCGAAATAACGGGCACCCTCTGGGGTCCATAACTTTGCCTTGCCGCGCTCTGATCCATCAGAGGCTTGCAACAAAACACGGACATTCTCGCCACCAGCGAGCCAGCCCTTAACTTTCTCAAACCCACAAACCGCGCGGCCGGACTTACGGGTCAAAGCGATCAGGTCGAGGGCGTGGCGACACAACTGACGCTCTACCTCGTCGACAAGGCCTTCAGGAACAGAAACTGCTTTCTTTGCGCTGCGAGAGAACTGGCCCTTTGTAGCCGCTTCTAATATTGCACGATCAGCAGTCACATACATACCACGTCCAGGCAACTTACCCAAGACGTCAGGATAAATTCGGTCGTCTGGCCCCACAACAAAGCGGATCAGCCCCGCCTTAGGCGTGACCTCTCCCGAGACGATGCACTTGCGCTCAACGTCGTCGTTCTTTGCTTGATATGGACTCTTACGTGACATGTATCTGCGCTACCTCACGACGCCCAAATCAGGCGTCGTCTTCCTCTGTGTTTTCGTCTTCGTCAGATACCAGATCAGCGGGATCAACCCAACCCAGCATAACGCGGGCGGTCATAACCATGTTCTGCGCTTCTTCCAAGGACACTTCAAACTTCTCAAGAACGCCTTCGTCCTTCTTGCGCTCGCCGCCCTCTGTCGTCCAGCCACCGGCCAGCTCCCAGTCAGCACAGGTCGCGAAGTCTTCCAGTGTTTTCACACCATCTTCGGCCAAAGCTTGCAGCATCAAAGGTGTCAAACCCTCGAAGTTCACAAGGCTATCCTCAAGACCCAACGCACGGGCAGCTTCCATAGCTTTGGTGTTGATCGCCTCAAGGTATTCGCGGGCGCGTGTCTGCAATTCGCTTGCTGTGCTGTCATCAATTCCTTCAATGACCAGCAATTCATCAAGCTCGACATAGGCCACTTCTTCGAGGCTCGTGAACCCTTCAGATACTAGCAACTGGGCAAAGAATTCGTCCAGATCCAGCGCTTCCATGAACAGACCAGTGCGCAATTCGAACTCTGCCTGACGACGCTTGGATTCTTCTTCCTCAGTGAGGATGTCGATGTCCAAACCAGTCAACTGGGATGCAAGGCGCACGTTCTGACCACGACGACCAATTGCCAAGGACAATTGCTCATCAGGCACAACAACTTCGATCTTGCCAGCTTCTTCGTCCAGAACAACCTTGGAAACTTCCGCAGGCTGCAATGCGTTCACAAGGAACGTTGGCATATCTTCATTCCAAGGAATGATGTCGATCTTTTCACCCTGAAGCTCGTTCACAACAGCCTGAACACGGCTACCGCGCATACCGACGCAGGCACCAACCGGATCAATCGAGCTATCGTGCGAAATCACAGCGATCTTTGCGCGGGAACCCGGATCACGGGCAACGGCCTTGATCTCGATGATACCTTCATAAATCTCTGGAACTTCCATCTTGAACAGCTCGGCCATGAACTCAGGCGCTGTACGTGAAAGGAAAATCTGCGGGCCACGCTGCTCGCGGCGGACTTCTTTGATGTAGCAACGGATACGATCGTTCGGGCGGTATGCCTCGCGGCCGATCTTCTCATTGCGACGCAAAATCGCCTCGCCAGAACCTACGTCAACGATCACGTTGCCATACTCTTCACGCTTCACAAGCGCGTTGATGATTGTGCCAGCACGATCTTTGAATTCTTCATACTGCTTGTCGCGCTCGGCTTCGCGGACCTTTTGCAAAATAACCTGCTTGGCAGACTGTGCCGCAATACGGCCCAACTCAACAGGTGGAACGACCTCGACGAATGTCTGACCGACCTCTGGATTTTCCATATATTCGCGGGCTTGATCGACAGTGAACTCGGCCTGATAGTTCTCAAGCTCGTCGTCCCCAACAACTGTACGCACGCGTGTAAATGTCGCACGGCCAGTCTTGCGGTCGATATCTACGCGGATATCCATCTCTGCGCCGTAACGGGATTTCGCAGCACGCGCGAGCGACTCTTCCATCGCCTCGACAACCAAATTGGCATCGATGTTCTTTTCGCGGGCGACAGCCTCGGCCGTTTGCAGCAGCTCCAGCTGGTTTGCAGAAGTAATTGCCATTCGTTAGTCCTCCTGACCATCAATGATGGTTTCGATTTGATCAAACTGGGTCTCGTCAATCTGACCCGCATCTTTACGTCCGCGCAAAACGTCGCGGATCAATTCATCTGTCAGCACCAATTTGGCGTCTGACAGCCATTCAAACTTTAGGCCAATCGTGCCCTCAGCAATCGTAATCAAGATTTCGTCACCCTCAACGCCAGCAAGTATGCCTTTGAAACGGCGACGACCATCAATCAATTCTTCGGTTTCAATCTTGGCTTCAAAGCCTTCCCACTGGTCGAAATCTTTCATCCGTGTCAGCGGACGATCGATACCGGGGCTGGACACTTCCAACGTGTAGGCATCCAAAATCGGGTCTTCGACATCCATGACGGCGGAAATCGCGGTGCTGATCTTGCCGCACTCATCAACTTCAATCGTGCCATCAGGCTTTTGAGCCATGACCTGCAGGATACTTTCTTTGCCAGTCATCAGACGGACACGCACAACTTCAAAACCCATGTCTTCGACAACAGGGGTGATGATCTCGGCAATCCGGCGATCAATGGCAGCTTTGGCGACTAGATCGTTCATATTTCTCTCAAGCACAAAAAAACGGGCGCGCGGCCCGTTACAAATTTCCGGTTGGGCGCTGGGTTTGGACCCCAGCACGCCGCTTTTAAACGATCATATAGACAAGGAAGGCTGAGTCTGCAAGGGGGCATTGAAACATGCCGGACTTCTCACAATTTTCGATTGCGGAAATTTGAGAAACATACCTAATGGTTGCAAGGCACCCCTTCGTCGGCTAGGTTTTTACTCTAGTTTTCAGGGGGATGCATACCAGTGCCAATTTTTTCAGCCGCAATTTCACAAACACTTTATTACTATATCAACGGCCTTATTACCGCCGAACAAGCAGGGCCAGACGTCGTGGCACTCGCGGCACTCCTAAATCCCATCTTTGGTACCGACGGCGAAGACAGGCTCTCGGGGACATCAGCGGCAGACGTACTCTTTGGCGGCGCGTCACAAGATTTTTTCTTCGGGGGTAAGGGAAATGACCTTATCTACACAGGGTCTGGAACCGATTACGTGCGTGCAGGCGCAGGCGACGATACCCTGCTTGGCGAAGACGGCGACGACCGGATCAGCGGCGACGCTGGTGACGACAAGCTTTACGGCGGCGACGGCAATGACATCATCGCAGGCGGCACTGGCAACGACCAGATTTACGGCGGCATAGGTGACAACACGCTCATTGGCGGGTCAGGCAATGACATCATTCACCTCGACAATGGGGTCAATATCGCGACGGGAGGAGCAGGTTCAGACGTTTTCATTTTCCAAAACGGCGGCGCCACAGACGCGGAAAATGTGATCACCGATTTTCAACTTGGGACCGACACCATACAATTTGGTGGGGTCACGTTTTCCGCTGATAGATTCTATTCTAGCGGCAGCGTCATGCGGTATTTAATGGATGGGGAATTTGTCG
>Ga0208169_1000210_pt1 | contig 15421 bp, 15 predicted proteins | sample Colrivmeta1548B3_FD_187646 | JGI IMG/M metagenome (GOLD analysis project Ga0208169, IMG submission 187646) | Estuarine microbial communities from the Columbia River estuary - metaG 1548B-3 (SPAdes) (version 2) | ecosystem: Environmental > Aquatic > Marine > Intertidal zone > Estuary | place... | reverse complement strand
CGTAGACCCGCGTTCAACCCTTGCCCTGCAATCGGGTGCACGCCGTGGGCCGCATCGCCGATGAGGGCCACATGATCTGCAATAAAGCTTTGCGCAAGCGTCAGACCTAGCGGGTAGGTGAACCTTGCACCCGTCAGGTGAATGTCGCCAAGAAAGCTGCCAAACGCAGGGCGCAATGCTTCTAGAAAACCCGCGTCGTCCCGCGCCATAATCTCTGCCGCCCGCGCCGTGGTTTCCGACCAAACAATCGATGACCGATTGCCCGTCAGCGGCAAGATCGCAAGCGGGCCGTTTGGCATAAAAAACTGATGCGCAATGCCGCCGTGTGGTTTTTCGTGGCCAACAGCGCAGACAATCGCGGTTTGATCGTAACCCCAGCCCGTGCGCTTGATGCCAGCCCGCTCGGCCGTGCCGCTCTTGCGCCCATCCGATCCGATCAAAAGCTGCCCTGAAATTGTTTTCCCAGAGGCAAGCGTGACCGTCACACCAGACCCATCAACCGATTGCGCCACGACAGTTTCGCCATCAATCTGGGTAATCCCGTCTTCCGCGTCCATCGCATCCAAAAAGGCCAACCGCAAATGGCGGTCTTCCAGCATATAGCCCATCGGCCCTTCTTCGATTTCCGCATGGTCAAAATGCATCATCCAAGGGGCCGACCCCTCACCTGCGCGACCATCCGTAACCTTGATCTCAAGCATCGGCTGGGCATCAGCACGCACTCGATCCCAAACACCGATCCCGCGCAAAAGCCGCTGACTGGCAAGTGCAAGCGCATAAGATCGCCCATCAAAATCGCGCATTTTCCGCGCCGCTTTGGGCAGGGTATCAATCACGGTCACGCGAAATCCAGCGCGCGCCGCAGCGATGGCAAGGGCAGGGCCGTTGAGCCCGCCGCCCACAATGATCAAATCCGTTTTCATACCCTTCAATATGGGCAGACGCGCGGGATTGTCCATGCGCTGCGGTGTCGCTAGGCTGCGATAAACCTTGGGAAGGATCGACACGATGCAAGAGTGGCTATGGATGACGGCGGCGGATTTGGGGCGCGGCATCGGCGCAGGTGACATCGACCCGATTGCGCTGACTGAGACCTATCTCGCGGCGATTGACGCACACCCGGAGGCGCGCCGGATTTACGCCCGCGTGACCCATGATCGCGCCCGCGCCGAGGCGAAAGCGGCCAGTTTGCGGGCGGCGAGCGGTCATCGGCTTAGCGCCTTGGACGGTGTTCCCGTTTCTTGGAAGGACCTCTTTGACACGGCTGGCGTTGTGACCGAAGCAGGCACAAAACTGCTGGAAGGGCGCACGCCCACCGAGGATGCCGCAGTGCTGAAAGCCGCCACCGCGGCTGGTCTCGTCTGTCTTGGCAAAACTCATTTGTCGGAAATCGCCTTTAGCGGCCTTGGCCTGAACCCGATTATGGAAACGCCGCCTTGCATCAACGATAAAGACGCCGTTCCAGGTGGGTCGAGCTCTGGCGCGGCCACGTCGGTCGCCTTCGGTCTGGCCGCCGCTGGGATCGGCTCTGACACGGGCGGCTCGGTGCGTATTCCGTCTGCTTGGAACGATCTGGTTGGCCTCAAAACCACCCATGGGCGGCTGTCGGTCACGGGCGTCGTCGCCCTTTGTGCGCAGTTTGATACGGTCGGCCCGCTTTGTCGTTCGGTTGAGGATGCAGGGCTTTTGCTGGCCATTCTGGAGGGCTCAAAGCCTGCTGATCTGGCGGGCGCAAGCCTCAAGGGCGCACGTTTCGCCATTATCGACACTCTGACAATGGATAGTTTGCGCGATGCGCCTCGCGCCGCATTCGAGAGCGCCGTGCAGAGATTACAGGTGGCAGGGGCCACAGTGACACACATCCAAATGCCCGAAATTCATGATGCATTTGATCAGGCGTTCAACCTCTATGCCGCTGATTCCTATGGGCATTGGCGTGATCTCGTAGACGCACACCCCGAAAAAATGTTCCCGCAAATCCTAGAGCGAGTGCGCGGCGGGCAGCAGGTATCTGGCGCCGATTACGTCGCCTCTTGGATCAAACTGCAAGCGGTGCGCAAGATTTATGCCGCGCATCTTGCGGGCTTTGACGCGTTCATCATGCCAACCGCGCCGAACATGCCGCCAAATGCCGCGCGGTTGCTGACGGACGACGACTATTACAAAACTGAGAACCTTCTGGCGCTGCGCAATACGCGGATCGAGAACCTGATGGGCGGGATCAGCCTCACTCTGCCGACAGGCGTGCCGTCGTGTGGGATCATGTTCAACGCGGCCCCCAATTCCGAAGAGAAATTGTTGCGGATCGGGGCAGCAGCGGCCAAGGCACTGTCCTAAAAGACACAATTTTACCACGCAGGGGCGAATCATGCCCCGCTTTTTATGGACAGCGGTGCCATTCACAGGCTAGTTTGATCAAAAGCGGGGCAAAAATGATCCCGTAGTTGAGGCAGTTATGGTATTTCCCGAGCGGTTTTCGAACCTTCCGGTTGCGACTTGGCCACGTTTGCGCGCTCTTTTGGATGTGCCGACGCAGGCTGACGAGACGATCAATATGACGATTGGCGAGCCACGCCACGCGTTTCCTGCTTTCGTGGGCGATGTTTTGGCGGCCAATGAGGGGTCCTTTGCGAAATATCCAAACAACGACGGCACGCCCGAACACCTTGATGCGATCGCTGGATTTCTGAAGCGCCGCTACGACCTTGATATGCAGCACGCCAATTTGCTGACGCTGAACGGCACCCGCGAGGGGCTTTATAACGCCGCGATGGCGCTTTGCCCCGAGACCAAGAACGGCAAACAGCCGATCATTCTGACGCCAAACCCATTTTATCAGGTCTACGCCGTCGCCGCTTTGTCGGTTGGGGCCGAACCTGTCTATGTGCCTGCGACGCCAGAAACGGGGAATCTGCCAGATTTCACCAGCCTTTCGACAGACTTGCTCGACCGCACCGCAATCGCCTATATCTGCTCGCCCGCGAACCCACAGGGTGCCGTGGCTGACGAGGCTTACTGGCGCACGCTGATCACTTTGGCTGAAAAGCACGATTTCATCATTTTCGCGGATGAATGCTATTCCGAGATCTACCGCGATACGCCTCCCATTGGCGCGATGCCGGTCGCAACTGCGATGGGTGCTGACCCTGACCGCGTTGTGATTTTCCATTCGTTATCAAAGCGGTCGAACCTTCCGGGGCTCCGTTCAGGCTTCTGCGCGGGTGGTGTCGAAAGCATCAAACGCATTCGTGCCTTGCGGGCCTATGCGGGTGCTCCGCTGTCAGAGCCTTTACAGGCCGTCGCCACCGCCGTGTGGAACGACGAGGCCCATGTGGTCGAGAACCGCGCGCTTTACGGTGTGAAATACAAAATCGCGGATGACATCTTTGGTCATGTCGCAGGCTACGATAGCCCCAAGGCGGGCTTTTTCCTGTGGCTTCCTGTGGAAAACGGTGAGGCGGCAGCAGTGAAGCTCTGGCAAGAAACAGGGGTGCGCGTGCTCCCTGGTGCTTATCTGAGCCAAATCGCAAACGGGGTGAACCCCGGACACGGCTTTATTCGGGTGGCCATGGTCGCCCCAACACAAGAAATGCAGCGTGGTCTCACTTTGATCCGCGACTGTTTGTACGATTGAGGACTAGAAAAATGGCATCATATACATCCCGCGGGCGCGATCCATTGCTGGACAGCAACACCCAAGCTGCGATTGAAAAACGGGGCAAGGAATTGTTCGGTATCGCATTGATCGTGATCAGCGTTTTGATGGCTATGATGGTCGGGTCCTATTCGCCCGAAGATCCAAGCTGGATCTCCGCGACGGATGCGCCTGTCCACAATTGGCTGGGTCGCTTTGGTGCCTCGACAGCGGCACCTTTGATTATGGTCGTAGGTATTGGCATCTGGGCGATGCCGCTGATTTTGATGACTTGGGGCGTGCGTTTCGCCGCCCACATTGGCGAAGAACGCGCTGTAGGTCGCTTGATCTTTGCGCCAATCGCCATCGCGATTTGCTCGCTTTATGCTGTGACCTTGTCGCCTAGCCCCGCTTGGCCGCCGAATTTCGGCATGGGTGGCATGTTTGGCGACACCGTTCTTGCGATTGTCCTGACCGTTTTGCCATTCGGTGCAGGCCTCGCTGTGAAACTCTTCTCGCTCATCATGGTTGTCGTGATGTTGGCGATGATGTTTTTCGTTTTGGGCTTTACCCGTCCAGAACTGCGCGTCGGCGTGCGTTTCCTCACGCTTGGCATGATCATGACCTATGCCGCAATTCTGAAAGCATTGGGTCAGACCGCATCTGTTTCGGCCCGTGCCGCACAGGGTGGCATCGCAACATTGCAAGCCAAGCGCGAGCAGTCACGCGAATCCCGCGTGGCTTTGGCCTATGAATATCAGCAAGAAGAAATCGCGCGTCGCATTGTGCCAAACCCAGAAGCAAAGGCGCGTGCTGCTGCCGTGGTCCGCGCAAACCCTGCAATGCCGACCCGTGCGGCTGCGCCAGCACCACAAGCCGCGGGCCGTAAAATGCCGCCAATGACGGCGCCAACGATCAATGCCGCCGCTGTCATGCAACATACGCCAGAGCCAATGGTCGCCCCCGTTCGTGCCGCCGCGCCACAACAATCGGGCGGGCTTTTGTCGGGTCTGCTAAAGCGAAAAAAAGTGATGCCAGAGCCTGAACTTGTGGCCGCGCATTCCTTTGACCAAGATCCGCCTGCCGTTGATGGTGACCGCGTGAAGGCCCGTATTTCTGACGCCATCAAAAACCGTAAAGTGGCCGAAGTGGCCGCGCCAACAGGCCTGCGGATTGAGCCGAAACTAACCGCGGGTCGCGGACCAGCGCCGCTTGTAGTGAACCTAAGAGCAACACCTCCGCCACCGCTAGACGACGATTTTGCTGACCTGATTGAAGTTGACGATTTTGACGACTTCCAGAACGAGACAGCATTCGCCCCAGTTGCAGCCCCTGCGCCCACGCCAGTGATCCGCTCGGCACAAGTTGCTCCGCAAGAGCGTGTCGAAATCCCGATGCCAGAGCCAAAGAAAGTCGTGCAGCACGCGGCCGTAAAGCCGCTGCAGCCGTCAAAGCAGGCAAAAGCGGAGGCCCAGCCAAAGCTGCAATTCGAAGAGAAATACGCCGACTACGAGCACCCACCACTGAGCCTTTTGACGGCCCCTTCCGTCGTCGAGCGTCATCACCTTCCTGACGAGGCTTTGGAAGAAAATGCACGCATGTTGGAAAGTGTTCTGGATGATTACGGCGTCAAAGGCGAGATCGTCTCCGTGCGCCCCGGTCCCGTTGTCACCATGTACGAACTTGAGCCCGCTCCGGGACTAAAAGCGTCCCGCGTCATCGGTTTGGCCGACGACATCGCCCGCTCTATGTCGGCCCTGTCTGCGCGTGTTTCCACAGTGCCAGGTCGCTCTGTGATCGGTATCGAATTGCCGAATGAAAAGCGTGAAATGGTTGTGCTGCGCGAGATGCTCTCGGCGCGTGACTTTGGCGATAGCAACATGAAGCTGCCGCTCGCACTTGGCAAAGATATTGGTGGCGAGCCGATCATCGCGAACCTCGCGAAGATGCCTCACCTTCTGATCGCGGGTACAACGGGTTCAGGTAAATCCGTGGCCATCAACACCATGATCCTGTCGCTGCTTTATAAGCTGACGCCAGAAGAATGCCGCATGATTATGATCGACCCTAAGATGCTCGAACTGTCGGTTTACGACGGTATTCCGCACCTGCTGTCCCCCGTCGTAACAGACCCTAAAAAGGCAGTTGTGGCCCTAAAGTGGACCGTGGGCGAGATGGAAGAGCGTTACCGCAAGATGTCCAAAATGGGCGTGCGCAACATCGACGGCTATAACGGGCGCGTGAAAGAAGCGCTCGCGAAAAACGAAATGTTTAGCCGCACTGTGCAGACTGGTTTCGACGAAGACACGGGCGAGCCAATCTTTGAAACCGATGAATTCACGCCAGAGGTCCTGCCATATATCGTCGTGATCGTCGACGAGATGGCCGACCTGATGATGGTCGCTGGCAAGGAAATCGAAGCCTGCATTCAACGCCTCGCACAGATGGCGCGTGCCTCTGGCATCCACCTAATCATGGCGACACAGCGTCCTTCCGTGGACGTCATCACAGGCACGATTAAGGCGAACTTCCCGACGCGGATTTCCTTCCAAGTGACGTCCAAAATCGACAGCCGCACGATCCTTGGCGAGATGGGCGCAGAGCAACTTCTTGGCATGGGCGATATGCTTTACATGGCGGGCGGCGGCAAGATTAGCCGTATCCACGGCCCGTTCTGTAGCGACGAAGAGGTCGAAGAAATCGTCAACTTCCTCAAGGGCTTTGGTCCGCCAGAATATATGTCGGGCGTGGTCGAAGGACCATCCGACGAGGCTGGTTCAAGCATCGATGCGGTCCTTGGTTTGGTCGATGGGTCCGACGTTGAGAACGCACTTTATGACACCGCCGTTGCGATTGTCCTCAAAGACCGCAAATGCTCGACCTCCTACATCCAGCGCAAGCTTGCGATTGGCTATAACAAAGCCGCACGCCTTGTTGAGCAGATGGAAGACGAGGGCGTTGTCTCCTCTGCCAACCATGTCGGCAAACGCGAAATTCTGGTGCCAGAGCAGCATCAGCAATACTAATCAAAGTGGCGCCTTCGGGCGCCATTTTTCTGGGGAACGTTCATGACTTTCACGATTGGCATCGGGCCGAATAACCGCAAATCCTGCTACTTTGACGCGACGGTCGCGGATGGCGTAAAGTCGTTCTCGGTCTACAACCATATGTTCATACCTGCGCACTTTGGCGATCCTGCCGCCGAATATGACCGTCTGATGAACGGCGTCGCGATGTGGGATGTGGCAGCCCAACGGCAGGTCGAAATCAAAGGCCCAGACGCAAGCGGGTTGATCCAATACCTGACGACCCGCGACATGAGCAAAACCAAAGTCGGGCAGGGCCGCTATGTGCCGCTTTGCGATCACGCGGGCAATTTGATTAACGACCCAGTCCTCCTGAAGTTGGAAGAAAACCGCTTTTGGCTTTCCATCGCAGATAGCGACATCGCCCTTTGGGCCTCCGCAATCGCCGCCGAGCGGGGCTTGGATGTGCAGGTGTTTGAACCCGACGTCTCCCCCCTTGCAGTGCAAGGACCAAAGGCCGAGGCCGTCATTGCCTCACTCTTCGGCGACTGGGTGCGCGAGCTTACATATTTCGGGTTCAAGCAAACTGACCTCGACGGAATCCCCCTCGTCCTCGCGCGATCTGGCTGGTCCAAACAAGGCGGGTTCGAGCTTTACCTGCAAGATAGCAAATTCGGGCCCGACCTCTGGGCAAAGGTGAAGGCGGCAGGCCAACCCCACGGCATCGGCCCCGGTGCGCCCAACGATCTGGAACGGCTGGAAAGCGGCCTTGTGTCTTACGGCGCGGACGGGCGGCTACAGGTCAATCCGTGCAACCCGTTCGAGATCGGCTTGGGCAAGCTTGTGGACTTCGAAAAAGGCGATTTCATCGGCAAAGCGGCCCTGCAAAAGATCGTAGCGGACGGCGTTAACCGGCAGCGCACAGGCTTCACCATCGACGGCGAACCGATCCTGCATTTCGAGGATAACCTGACGGTCGTGGATCCTAAAGGCGTCGCTGTTGGCACCTTGAGCGAGGCGACCTACTCACCGCGTTGCGGCGGCAATATCGGCGTCGGCATGATCGCCAAAGACGCGCCAGATGACCTCTTCGTCACATATGACAACGAAACGCGGCAGCTCCATTTGGCCCGCTTGCCGTTCGTCTAGATCACAGGCACGATCCGACCCAACAGGGAGACACCAATGGCATATCGCGGCGCAGGCGGCACGGACGGCGGGCAAGGCAGCTTTTTACTCGGGCTTATCATGATGATCGGCGGTGGATACCTCCTGCTGAAATCCATCATCGTGCGGCCAACTTTCGGGCTTGGCATGACAACCTTTAACGCGGGCGGCGTGCCTGTGACGAGCGGTATGATCCTGATCGTGTTTATGCTCGGCGTGCTGATGATTTTCTACAACTCGCGCAACTGGATCGGCTGGATCTTGGCCGTAGGCTCCATCATCGCGCTGATTTACGGCGTCATCGCCAGCACCACCCTACAATTCGCGAACATGAGCGTCTTTGATCTGCTCGTCATACTCGTTCTGCTCTTCGGCGGAACGGGGCTATTCCTGCGGTCACTTTTGGCGCGATAACGGTTCCATGTTCAATGTTGGCTGCGCGCGCGAGCTAGGCTGCCTTTCGTTTCCTCTTGCGCCAAAGCAAGAACCAACTGCCTAGGAATACAAAAATGGCGCCTTGGCCCAAGAATAGCCAATTGAACAACTGGCTTTTGCGAAGCATGAGATCGCTCGTAATCTCACCAGTTTTCTCATCATATCGGCCAGCAACAACGTCCCCAACCTCATGAGGTTGGGGCCATACCCACATCTCTCCAATGTGCTCATGTAACGTTTCGTCAGACTTCAAGATCGCGAAGACGGGTCGGAACAATGATCTATCTCCAGCGGGCTTTTCCTCAACGCGTATCACCTCAACATTCATGCGAGTTGACCCGAAATCGAAGACATTGTCTGACAGAATCGGGATTAGGTTCATAAAGATACCGACGCTGCCGACAATAACGGCGAACCACGCGATAAAGGCGAAATAAGCCATAAAAAACTTGCGGACCATCTCTCGGAACCTTCTAAAATTTACCCTCTGATTAACCTGTATCAAAGGAAAAACAAAACCCCCGCCAGATCACTCTAACGGGGGTTTCTAGTTTTCAAAACGAGGATCGGGCTGCTTTACAGCAAACCTTCACGCTGGAGCTTCTTCCGAGCCAGCTTGCGCTGACGACGGATAGCTTCTGCTTTCTCGCGTGCTTTACGCACGGACGGTTTCTCGAAATGCTGCTTAAGCTTCATCTCACGAAAAACGCCTTCACGCTGGAGCTTTTTCTTCAGAGCACGCAACGCCTGATCGACGTTGTTATCACGAACACTAACCTGCATGTGGTTTTCACCACCTCTCTAAGTTAAATTTGCAAAATTGCAGGAAGTTGTCGGATAGCAAAGGCTTTTGATTTTGTCTAGTGTTCTGTCAAGCACAGGAGTTTGACCATGACCAATCCGCTCGACACCCTTCTTGACGCAGCATTGCCGCACGTCGCCTTCGACGGCTGGTCGCCCGCGACCTTTGATGCGGCCGTGGCGGAAACGGGGATCGATCCCGCAATCTGCCCGCGCGGTGCGGTGGATTTGGCGATCGCTTACCATCTGCGCGGGGATGCTGCGATGACCAAAGCTATGGCCGAGGCGGACTTGTTCACCATGCGTTATTCCGAAAAGGTCGCACATGCGATCCGCCTGCGGTTAGCAGCGGCCGAGGATAAAGAAGTGGTGCGTCGTGGCACTTCACTCTTTGCCTTACCAAACCATGCGGGTGACGGGGCGAAGCTCATTTGGGGCACGGCTGATGCGATATGGAATGCGCTGGGTGATACCTCTGACGATGTGAATTGGTACACAAAACGCGCAACATTATCAGCGGTTTACGGGTCCGTCGTGTTGTTCTGGTTGGGCGACGATGCGGGTGCCGTAGATGATTTCATCGACCGCCGTATCGAGAATGTCATGCAGGTTGAGAAGGTCAAAGCAAAGGTTCGAGGATCGGCTTTGTTGAAGCCGTTCACCGGCCCACTCGCCGCAATGATGAGCAGGATCAAAGCACCAAACAGCAAACCCGATCCCGATCTTCCGGGTATCTGGAAAGAGGGACCAAAATCATGAAAGCCGTTGAGATCACCAAAGCAGGCGGACCCGAAGTCTTGCAACTCTGCGACCGCCCTATGCCTGTCGCGGGTTACGGCGAGGTCGTCATTCAGGTCGCTTATGCAGGCGTGAACCGCCCCGATGCCTTGCAGCGCGCGGGCCTCTATAACCCGCCCGCGACTGCCAGCGATCTGCCCGGTCTTGAGGCCGCAGGCAAGGTTGTAGCCCTCGGTGACGGCGTTGCGAATCTGTCTATTGGCGATCAGGTCTGCGCCCTTTTGCCGGGTGGCGGTTACGCTGAATTTGTGGCGACCCCCGCCGCACACTGCTTGCCGGTGCCCGCTGGCTTGACCCTGAAGCAAGCCGCTTGCCTGCCCGAAACATTCTTCACCGTCTGGTCTAACGTCTTCATGCGCGGTGGCCTGATCGGTGGCGAGCGGTTCTTGGTGCATGGAGGCAGCTCGGGCATCGGGACAACCGCGATCCAACTGGCGCGGGCATTTGGGGCGCGCGTGTTCACCACCGCGGGATCGGATGAAAAGTGTGCAGCTTGTCTGGCACTTGGGGCCGAGCAGGCGATCAATTACCGCGACGCGGATTTCGTCGAAATCATACGCGCGATGGGTGGCGCGGATATTATCCTCGACATGGTCTGCGGGTCTTACATGCAGCGTAACATCAAGGCCTTGGCCAATGACGGCCGCCTTGTGCAGATTGCATTCTTGCAAGGGCCAAAGGCTGAGTTGAACATGATAGAAGTCATGACCCGTAGGCTTACGATGACAGGCTCAACCCTGCGCCCGCAAAGCGATATCGCCAAGGCGAAAATTGCCGATCAGTTGCGCAACAAAGTTTGGCCGCTTCTGACTGCCGGTATCGTCGCCCCCGTCATGGATCAAGAGTTTGCGTTGGCGGATGCGGCAGACGCACACCGCCGCATGGAGACTTCCGAGCATATCGGCAAGATCGTGTTGCGTGTGGGCGAGGTTGGGTAAAATCGGTGCACGCGCTGTGCACACTTAGTGCACGTCCCGTGCATTGCAGTTACTGGCGCGGCGGGAAGCTTTTATAGACGGGAAGCTGCCAGCCAAAGGCGATACTGCCTGCCCGCAAAGTGAAGGTTGAAAGACCACACGCCAGCAGCGCCTTCCCTTCGCTCAAGCCAACCTGCAACGCGATCAACGCGGCAATTGCACCAACCAAAGCGCAGGTCACATAAAGCTCGCCTTGCTTCAAAACCATCGGCACTTCGTTGCAAACCACGTCGCGCATCAACCCGCCAAAACACCCTGTCGTGATCCCCATAATAATCACAATCGCGCTTGGTTGTTCCATACTGAGCGCCACGGCCACACCCGCAGGCACAGCCACCGCGAGGGCTGCGGCATCAAGCCAAACGATGCTTTTCGCGCGGCTTTCCAGCAGGTGCGCGGTGGCGAAAACGATGAGTGCAGCAAGGGCTGCAACGGCGATTACCCAAGGGTCGGCGACCCAAAACACGGTCTCGCGATTGAGGATAATATCACGCAGCGTACCGCCACCTACAGCCGTCAAACTTGCGATGAAAATGAACCCGATCAGGTCGAGTTGCGCACGGCTGGCGACCAAGGCGCCCGTCAAAGCAAACACAAAAACCGACGCATAATCGAGGAAAATCAGCGGGTTCATTTCTTGAACGGTTCCATGCCCGCCCGCGCCAATTCATCAGCACGCTCGTTCTCTGGATGGCCCGCGTGCCCCTTAACCCATTCCCATTTCACATCATGGCGCTGGGTCGCGGCATCAAGGCGCTTCCACAGGTCTTCGTTTTTCACGGGCTTGTTATTCGCGGTTTTCCAGCCGCGTTTCTTCCAGCCGAAAATCCAAGAGGTGATACCGTCTTTCACATAAGAACTATCGGTCACGATGGTCAGCGTGGTGGGGCGCTCTAACGCCTCAAGCGATGCAATCGCGGCCATCAACTCCATCTTATTGTTGGTTGTATGGGCCTCGCCTCCGTTCAGCTCTCGCTCTTTCAAAACCGTGTTTCCATCCTTCGCGATCAGGATCGCACCCCAGCCGCCCGGTCCTGGATTGCCAGAGCAAGCACCGTCTGTGTAGGCATATAAATCAGGCATGTTTGCGGGCTCTCATCACGACAAAGGGATCATTGGTGCCAGCACAGCCGACCTCATGGCCTTCGACCACATCCAGCACGTCAAAGCCAGCATCATTCAGCAGACCACGCAATTCTGGAACAGAAACGTAGGAATAGAGACGGTCGATTTTGTCACGTTCAACCCCTGTGCCGACTTTCATTGCGATGTGGAAAATACCTTTGCTATGCAGCGACTTTGCGATAGCCGAAAGGTAACGCGGCAGGTCTTCGTGCGCGGCGTGAAGCAGCGAGAAGTTCGCCCAGACGCCGTCGTAGACATCAACCATATCAATGTCGTCAAACGTCGCCAAGTGCGCGCCAATATCATGGGTTTTGTTGGCCAGCTCAATCATGCCAGTGGAGGCATCCACAGGATCAGGTCGAAACCCCGCATCACGCATTTGCACAGAGGCGCGGGCAGGGCCGCAGCCAATATCAAGCACAAAGCCGCCCGCGGGCAAAAGTGCCATAAACGCCAAAAGGTTTTCGTTTGGCGTGCCTGTGTCCGTTAGGTTCGCGTAACGCTCTGCAGCGGTGTCGTAAAAGGCAATTGTCTTTGCGTCAGGCATCAGATGAGCACCAAGAGAAGGGTGAGAATGACGATGGTCGTCAACAGTAGTCGCAAGCGCATCCACCAAACGGGCGCGAGGCCAAGTCGCCAGAAATACCAATCCAGCAGAAGCAACCCGCCAAAGCCGACGATCAGGTTCACGGCTGCCGTTTCTGGTCCGCCACCTGTGGTGAAAAACGCCCAAAGCGCGGGAAGTGTGGAAAGAGCGTAGCCGATCCAGCCTTCACCCTTTGTGGCAAACCCCCAGAGAACACCTGACATGAACGACAGGATGATCGCGCCGTAAAACAGTTGCACATAGGGTCCGACAAAGCGTCCGCCGAGCGTCATTTGGCCCCAGTTTGCGAGGGCGGGCACGTGCACCGTCACCGCACCCCAAATGAACGGCAAAAGCCCCGCCAGACCTAGCAGAAGCGGCCCTTGTGGGATTGTGCGACCTGTCGTCATGATGCCTCGCGCAGGACGCGCGGCACTTTGAACTCGACGTTCTCGACGGCGGTTTCCACCATCTCGACAGTCACATCATAGCGGTCGCGAAAAGCGTCGATCACTTCGTTGATCAGGACTTCTGGCGCAGAGGCCCCCGCCGTGATTCCCATTGAGGTGATCCCGTCCAAAGCCCGCCAATCAATGTCCGTGGCCCGTTGTACCAGTTGCGCATAGGAACAGCCTGCACGCGCACCGACCTCGACCAAGCGGCGCGAGTTCGACGAATTGGGCGCGCCGACGACAAGCATCGCGTCGCACTTTGGCGCCATCGCCTTGACCGCTTCTTGGCGGTTGGTGGTGGCGTAGCAGATGTCTTCTTTATGCGGGCCGACGATGGCAGGAAAGCGGGCCCGAAGGGCTGCAACAATATCAATGGTGTCGTCGACGGACAGGGTGGTTTGGGTCACAAAGGCGAGCTTGCTTGGGTCGCGCGGGGTCACCGATGCGACGTCTTCGACCGTCTCGACAAGCAGCACTTCGCCAGTCGGTAACTGGCCCATGGTGCCAACGGTTTCGGGGTGGCCCTCATGGCCGATCATGATCATTTGCAGGCCGGCATCGGCATGGCGCTGTGCCTCGATATGAACCTTGGACACTAGCGGGCAGGTCGCGTCGACATAGACCATGTTGCGGGCTTCTGCCGCATTTGGCACTGATTTTGGTACGCCGTGTGCCGAGAAGATCACGGGGCGATCATTGGGGCATTCGTCGAGTTCTTCGACAAAGATTGCGCCTTTATCGCGCAGGCTATCAACCACAAATTTGTTGTGCACGATCTCGTGGCGGACATAGACGGGCGCGCCCCATTTTTCGATCGCCAGTTCGACGATTTTAATGGCGCGGTCAACGCCTGCGCAAAACCCACGCGGGGCGGCAAGATAAAGGGTGAGAGGCGCTTTGCTCATTTGAGGTCTCCGACGGGTATCAACTGCTTATAAGTCCTAACCTCAATCGCGCACGGCGTCCATGCGACGAGGTTACAGGGTGAAGTTTGGCCGGTAGCACAATTGTTCGCGGAGCGATGCGGGATAGGTCGGGGTAGCTTCGGAAATGGTGCTTTGAAAATCTACCCTTTGGCGGGTCGTCAGCCCGCGATACGAACCTCTGATTTGAGTGCGCAGAAAAACTATTGCCAGTAAGGTCGATTTGCATGGAAGAAGGGCCAGAGAAATCTCTGGCCCATATTCGTTAATCAGCGTCTTGGTTGAGAGTCTCTTGCTCGCTCATTGGTTCGCGAGTTGGCCTGCCGACAACGTCACGCAGCTCGTCGAGCTCGATGAAATTGTCTGCCTGACGCCGCAGTTCATCCGATATCATCGGTGGTTGGCTGCGGATCGTGGAAACGACAGAAACGCGAACACCTTTGCGTTGCAGCGCCTCGACCAGCGGGCGGAAATCGCCGTCACCTGAAAAGATCACAATATGGTCGACAAAAGGCGCAAGCTCCATCGCATCGACGGCTAGTTCGATGTCCATGTTACCCTTGACCTTACGGCGGCCCATGCTGTCTGTGTATTCCTTGGCTGGCTTTGTCACCATGGTGAAGCCGTTGTAGTTAAGCCAATCGACCAAGGGGCGAATTGGTGAATACTCGTCGTTCTCTAAAAGCGCGGTGTAGTAAAATGCGCGTACCATTTTCCCGCGACGCATGAACTCAGCGCGCAGTAGCTTATAGTCGATGTCAAAGCCGAGCGATTTTGCAGCCGCATAAAGATTTGAACCATCGATGAAGAGCGCAAGACGCTCGTCACGATAAAACATTAATTGTCCTTCCAAATGTGTCTCGCGGGTGTTCGTAAGTATGTGGGTGGCTTATCAAGTGCGAGACGGACTTCATCTAGGGGAATTATCACGATGCTGCAAACCATACAAAAGGATAGTGTCGAGGCTAACGCCCTGATTGCATTGGGGAGCAACGTAAACTCGATTTGGGGTAACCCTAAGTTAACTATACAAAAGGCTATACTTGAGGTTGAATTATTGCTGGGCGGTCAGGCGGAAACTAGCCGATATTTCGCGACACCAGCCTTTCCTGCAGGTGCTGGCCCTGATTTCGTCAACGCAGCGATTCGGGTCACGACAACATGCGATGCGCAACAAATTCTTGAGATTTTGCACGCAGTCGAGGATGCGGCAGGTCGGGAACGGGTCATTCGCTGGGGGCAGCGCACTTTGGATCTTGATTTGATCGCATTGGGCGACGAGGTTTTACCCAATCCAGAGGGGCACGCTTACTGGCGCGACCTTCCCGCCGCGAAACAGGCAGAAATAGCGCCAGAGCAGCTTATTTTGCCGCATCCGCGTGTTCAAGACCGTAGCTTTGTGCTGGTGCCTTTGGCCGATATTGCGCCCGATTGGGTACATCCAATCTTGGGATCGAGCACCATTGAAATGCGCGATGCGCGCCCCGTTGAGGAATT
>Ga0208169_1000185_pt1 | contig 17085 bp, 19 predicted proteins | sample Colrivmeta1548B3_FD_187646 | JGI IMG/M metagenome (GOLD analysis project Ga0208169, IMG submission 187646) | Estuarine microbial communities from the Columbia River estuary - metaG 1548B-3 (SPAdes) (version 2) | ecosystem: Environmental > Aquatic > Marine > Intertidal zone > Estuary | place... | reverse complement strand
ATCTTTGGATATTTTATATTGTTGAAAGATCATCATGACGAAACTGCTCTGCTCCTTTGTCATGGTTGAACCCTTATTCTTCCAGAATTCGTTCTTCTTTGGTTTTGATGAATGAACTGGTCGCGTAGCATGATAAGCGGACGTCATAATGAATGAATTTCTAGGGGTAATCCTGTGCAGATAACACAGGATTGAAGACACGAGCAATCCAGACCTGCCATGACCCCCCTTGCAATGAATATATATCTTTTTACCGCCATTAATCTCACGTGTGAGATGGATAACCAAAGCGCAAAACTCACGTACATTCGCAGGTACTCTTTGATCAGGTATAATAAATTGAATGACTTTAACGTTGGTTTTATAAGGTCGTATCTTTTTCTCATCATTTCTGGTGAGGTTGACTACTATGTCTACACCCCATTCTTCCAGTAGCTGAATTTGATGTTGAGTCGGGTAGGCCCCGAAGAGACATTGATTGTTGACGAAGTACGCCGAAGTCTCGGTGATGAAAGCCATATTAATTGGTACTATTACTTTTAATCATTATATTTTCAAGTTAATTTCAATTTCTTCTTACTTGAACTCTGCGAGTAATTTACTAGGAATTACATGACAACTGGGAACACGTTACGGGATGCATTTAAAACGATTTGAGGATACCATGTAGAAATACAAAGATCATGGAAGTAGTAAAACGAGATGGAAGACGTGAGCGCATCAAGCTCGAAAAGATCAGTAAAAGGATCAACTCCCTATATTCAAAGGAACCCTCTCTTAATAACCCTATGGTGGACCCTATGAAGGTGGTGATTAAAGTAGTAGAAGGTCTCTATGACGGTGTTACTACGGTAGACATTGACATGCTCGCCGCAGAGACTGCTGCCACGATGGCCGCTATTCATCCAGACTATAGTAAACTGGGGGCGCGCATCGCCGTGTCCAACCTACATAAAGAGACCAACCGTCTCTTTTCAGATGTTATACATGATCTCTACCACTACATCAACCCAAAGACAAACAATCATTCACCCCTTATAAGCAAAGAGTTGTACGATCTGGTCATGGAGAATAAGGATGTTATCAACAATTGGCCCGACTACGACAAGGACTACGACTATGACTACTTTGGTTTCAAAACTCTTGAGAAATCATACTTGCTAAAAATTAATAACCGCGTCGTTGAGCGCCCGCAGCACATGTTGTTGCGCGTATCACTAGGTATTCATGGGAATGCTTTGGCCGCGGCAAAGCATAGTTACACGTCAATGAGTAACAAGTATTTTACTCACGCCACACCCACATTGTTCAACGCAGGGACACCGAACCCTCAAATGTCTTCCTGTTTCCTACTGGACATGGACGAGGATAGTATCAATGGTATTTACAAGACTTTAGCCGACTGCGCAAAGATATCAAAGTACGCGGGTGGTATAGGCATCGCCGCGCAAAAGATCAGATCCGAGGGGTCCTACATCAGCGGTACGAACGGTGTATCAAACGGTATCATACCGATGCTTCGCGTCTACAACAATACAGCCCGCTACGTAGACCAGGCCGGGCGCCGCAAGGGGTCATTTGCCGTGTACATTGAACCATGGCACGCGGACATTTTCAGTTTTCTAGACCTGAAGAAGAACACTGGATCAGAAGAACATAGAGCTAGAGACCTGTTCTACGCTCTCTGGATTCCCGACCTCTTTATGAAGCGCGTGAAGGAAAACGGGACGTGGGCTCTCATGTGTCCTAATGAATGCAAGGGTTTGTATGATTCATACGGTGATCAGTTTGAACAGCTCTATACCAAGTATGAACAGGATGAGGTTAAGGTGAGAAAAATAGTTAATGCCCAAGATCTATGGCTCAAAATTATCTACTCTCAAATCGAGACTGGGACTCCATACATGCTCTACAAGGATGCATGCAATGCTAAGAGTAATCAGAAGAACCTAGGAACGATCAAATCGTCAAACCTATGCGCAGAGATATGCGAATACACCGACAGGGATGAGATTGCTGTATGTAACCTAGCATCAATTTGTCTCCCCAAGTTTGTTACCAGCACTAATGAGTTTTCGCATAGTTTACTCCACGTGGCTGTAAACGATGTGATATGCAACCTCAATAAAGTGATTGATAGGAACTTTTATCCTCTACCTGAAGCACGGAGGTCAAACATGAAGCATCGACCGGTGGGATTGGGTGTGCAAGGTCTTGCCGACGTGTTTGCGCTACTACGATTACCGTTCTCATCTGAAGAGGCAAAAACTCTTAACAGAGAAATATTTGAGACTATATATTTCTCTGCGTTGTCAGCGTCTCATGAGTTGGCTGTAAGAGATGGACCTTATGAAACGTTTAACGGGTCACCTCTGTCAATGGGTCTGTTTCAGTTTGACATGTGGGATGGAGATACCAAATTAAGCGGGCGATGGGATTGGGATAATCTTCGCCACCGTATTATTAGTGACGGGGTTCGTAACTCGTTGCTGATAGCACTGATGCCCACGGCTTCGACGGCTCAGATTATGGGAAACAATGACTCCTTTGAACCCTTCACATCTAACATGTACACGAGGAGAGTTCTCTCAGGAGAGTTCATAGTGACAAACAAGCATCTCGTTAATGAGTTGACAGAGTTGGATTTATGGAATGAAGATATGAAGGAACAATTAATGCGCGACAACGGATCGGTTCAAAACCTAGATATACCTGATGAATTGAAAGAAATTTACAAGACCGTGTGGGAGGTGTCTATGAAGGACGTGATAGACATGGCTGCTGATAGGGGGCGCTTCATAGATCAATCCCAGTCTATGAATTTATTCCTAGAGTCACCTGGGATTGACCTTGTGTCGAAGATGCACATGTACTCGTGGAGTAAGGGTTTGAAAACGGGCATGTATTACTTGAGAACTAAGAGTGCAATGAACGCTGTAAAGGTAACGGTTCGACCCGATTGTGAGGACTCTTGCCTTACATGTACTGCTTAAAAGAGCAGCTGTTAATTATAGTTATAAAGAAAGTATGTAGTATAAAAGATGACGGAACTAGCGATGGAACCCATATTAGAAGAGAATAAAAACAGGTTTGTGCTCACTGTTGAACATGAGGATATTGATGAATTTTATCAAAAACACAAGGCTGCATTTTGGACCGCTCAGGAGATTGATCTTCAGCAGGATTTGTCTCACTGGGCAAAACTTGGTTATGACGAACGTTATTTCATCAAGCATGTTCTTGCATTCTTTGCGGCAAGCGATGGTATAGTGAATGAAAATTTGGTTAACAATTTCTACAACGAGGTTCAATACCCGGATGCCAGGGCCTTCTACGCTATCCAGATCGCCATGGAGACGATTCACAGTGAGACGTACAGACTACTCATAGAAACGTACGTTACAGACCGCGATGAGCAGAGTACCCTTTTCAGTGCAATTGAGATGTTCCCAGCCATCAAAAGGAAGGCGGAATGGACTCTGAAATGGACAAATAAAGATACGGCGTCGTTCGCCGAGCGCCTGATTGCTTTCGTCGCGGTGGAAGGTATCTTTTTCTCAGGATCATTTTGTTCCATCTTCTGGCTCAAAAAGAAAGGGTTGATGCCTGGACTAACATTCTCAAATGAGCTTATATCCAGGGATGAAGGGCTTCACTGTGACTTTGCCGTGAACCTGTATAAGAATCATATCGTAAATAAATTGAGTAAAGATAGGGTCAAGGAGATTTTACTTGGGGCTCTCGAGGTAGAACGTGAATTCATCACAGAGTCGCTACCCGTGTGTTTAATAGGTATGAACACTAATCTCATGACAAGATACCTAGAATATGTAACAGATAGGCTCCTGTTGCAAGTAGGATGTGAAAAGGAATTTAATACAAAGAACCCGTTCGATTTTATGGATATGATCAGTTTAGAGGGTAAGACCAACTTTTTTGAGAAAAGAGTTAGCGAGTACAAGAAAGGCGGAGTCATCTCTGGTGAAAGGAGACGGGGAAAGTTGGTTTTCGATGATAACTTTTAAAAGCATGTGTACGAAGTGAAGCGTGAAGGGGAAAGATGTAGCGAGTGTTGGAAATGGAGAACCTACTTGATGGCGTCTAAAATGAAAGAGGTTATAATAAAAATGAAGACTGAGATTCTACTCGTAATGACCCATTTATTCATGTTGTTTTCTTCTTTGAATCCAACTTCAGATTCAAAGAAGAAATTCATATAGTAAATTCCCTTTTGGGTTTGTCCCTTTTGGTTCAGTTGGAAATGCATGGTTGAACATGTGGTTGAAAAGTTGTATAAAAGTTTTGTGGTTGGGTTGAGCATGATTGAATTTAATAAATTTTTTCCATGTCAGGGCAATTGGGAATAGAATCTCCATCTACCAAAGGACATAAGAAACGACTCTTCTTCACATACCAGGGTCTCATCAAGGTCATCACCAAATCTAGATCCGGTACAGCTCACCACTTCATGGCTTGGATGAAGAGGATCGTATTCAAGGCCCATCTCCGTAGAAACATCCATAATAAATTGAATTTTAAACAACCAAATCATTCTTTTAGGTAAACAACATGCATAAAAATAAAAACAGCGTGCTTAATAGAGAACGCAGGTACATGGGTGATTTGCATGAACATGCAAATCAATTACTCGACAACCTGGCGGACATTAAAGATGTTTTTGATAAATATCTCGCTATTAAGCTCTACAATTGGCGATACAAGTGGTTCTGTGATCACTATGAATCAGAGTGGATAACGGACGACAGTGGATCGTCTTTCAACACGTTTGATACTATACCTTACAACGTGTGCATGAATTGGCAAGTGGTCCTCGACAAGTACTTTGAAGACTACAGACCTATCTACCTACCTAGCCACAAGTACTACTCTGACATGTGTCGGTCAAAGCTCGATAACGGAGAAATCATTTCATATTACTTCAGGAGTGAGATTCCAATCCCTGAAGAATTTGAGGATATGCTTAACGACCATACAGCAACCAACAGCGACGGGGAACGATTACTGATGGAGAACCTCATGCCGAATCAATTAATTGATTTTGAGAAAGAGATGGCTGACTACGAATGGGTGTGAAAAATGAAAATGTTATAACCACTAGTGGTTATAACTATATTAAACTTCAGACATCATAAGGGCATGTGGGTCTTCATAATAAAGGGCGTGGTTGTAAATGTTATATTCATAGTTATACTTATAAGTGTTTTCGCAGTTAAACATGTCATCGTCCTGGTAATCGTCTACAAAAACAAATTCTTTTGAGTAACAAGGTGATACTATACATGTCAACATTCTACCTATCTTATTAAATACGTTCATATTTTTTGTATACACTAGATGTTTTAGTTTACGATGCCATACCCCATTCATATATGTATTCTTTGAATTCAAAGAATACAAGCATTCGCATATCGTTGTATTCATCAAAGATCTTCTTTGCTATATTTTTTTGTTCCGCGTCGTTATCTGATGCCGTAAATTCATAATGATCAACAAAATTATCCTTAATCACCTTCTTCACCTCGTTAATGCAATTGCTATGATGGAAGAATCCTATGACATCCATTACAAAGTCACCCCATAGAATGTTTGAGTCGAGGTAGTCTATGCTACAGTGCTCTTCTTGTATTTCTCTGATGGCAATGTCGGTATTGACCGGTGAGAATGATCCATAACTTCTGTAAAACACTTCAGAGAACACGGGGAACTCGTTTTCCTCAAGCACGTGATTCATTGATGAGTATGTCGATCCCATCCAATACATTGCGTTGATGCCTATCATAAATTGTTCATCAATATGATCAAGTACAAATCGAGTAGTTAACTTCTTCATTGCTTCTTTGATATACTTCTTACTCTACTCAATAGCTATTGAGTAGAAAAATTCATCTACCAAACATTCTTCTTAAAGGGGACCTATCTCTGAATAGACGGTCCCTCTGTCCCGCTTGGCGGTCGCACGCACGCAACAGCTTTTCAATCTGAGAACACTTGTAGTTAATGTAGTCTATACTATTTTTCATTTTCTCCAACTTTCCTTCTACTTTATCAACCTCCATGTCCGATTCCTCGGTGTCATCCGGATGTGTCACATTCTTAATAACATTGATAACCTCTTCACTAAGCGATGCTAGGTCTGATTCTGTCAATTCGGACCCTAATCTGACGTGTAATAGTAAAACAATGTCATTAGCAATATTTTCAAGCATCTTTCTGACATTTTCCTCCTTCATTTTACATCAGAAAGACAATCCGTAAACCATATAAACTTCTCCTCTTAGACTAAAAATGGCTAGTTATCTTGAGCTAGATTCGACATTCAGAAATAGGACTCGGTGGCCTAACCCCGGGGAATTTGAAATAGCCTTGTCTCAATCTGGTCGCCCACAGGGCGACCAGGCCCAGGACCCCATTTGCGTGGCATGTCCCGTAAATGAGTGGACAGGTGGTTACTTTGACGTGAACACGCTTGGTAATGAGAGCGTTGAGGGTCAGATTCTCAGCACGGGTCTCGGAAACGCAAACTCAAAGAACGTGATTGAGTTTAGACAAGTGGCGCCATCCACTCTACAACAGAGATATAATTATTATAAATATGCCATCTTCAGAAACTCATCTCAACCTGATCAGTTTGCTCGTATTCTCGAGTATGTCTACTTGGGGAATGGTAGGGGTCAGGTGACATTAAGCGACGACACCTTTCAATTTAATTTTGGCGACTTTTTCTTCATCGTCGATCCGAGTGATACGACGGATCCCACAGCCATGTACCTTTTTGTTCCTGCTGGATCGGATAATAGACAGGACTACGTGAATAAGATCATTTACAACGAGACTCTTGACGAATGGCGGACAGTGAACGCGTACGACAACCAGACAGGCATACTGAGCGTGGGTGGAGATCCCGCATTCTTGTGGCAACGCTTCCACAACTATTCAATCAGAAACACATTCCCCAACTACATCTTTACAGCAGGTGGGGCGTCAACCACAAATCAGGTCGTTCTCACTGGAGCGTCTGCTATAAATGTGGACAACTTTTACCAGAGTTGGTTTCTCAGAATTCCTCAGACGTTGTACAATAACACGGTCACTGCTCCTGAGGGTGAAGTGCGACGCATCATCAGTTATGACGGTGCTACGCAGACAGCGACTGTATTCCCACCATTCACCGCGAGCACAGCGGGTCTAGACTTTGAGCTCATGCAGTTTGGATTTGAGAACGCCAACCCGTTAACATGGCGTCTCAACTTGAGTCAGGAGATTCCAGTTTTTAATATACGTCTCAACAGGCTTGTACTACCAAACAAAGTCTTGGCCATCGGCAACGGTGGTAAGACCGCGTTCCAGAACTACTTTTACGTAGAGCTGTCCAACATAGACCCGTCAAGCAGCAATACACTCAATATTTTCTCAAACAACCCATACGCAGTCAGGGCCATGTTTAGAGCTACTGTGAAGGATATCAACGACCCTGAGAAGCAGGAATTTATTGCAATTGAGGGTGACAACATGACGCAGACGGTCAGATTCAGATTGGATTCCAATCTTAAACTTAGGATCACTTTGAACAGCACAGGGGAGACATTCCAAACTATACTTGAAGATAACATACCACCGGGAGAACCCAATCACGACCTGCAGATCAATGCATTGTTTGAGCTCGTGCCCGACACGTTTTGATTTAATATATTCCATATCCTATTTGGATATGGAACTGTAAACGAGCTTTACCTTGGGTTTATATATTGACTAACAAATTTACGCACGCCTATGTTGAACTTAATGGATCCATTAAGTTTTGATTGTTTATTAAGACATGTTAAACGTATCCATCCTATTCCTGTGCAATCGTTACCTGGCTTTTTGAGGAAACCATGGTTAATATTTGGAGGCTTCCTTTCAAGATGTTTGATATAGAATGTGGTCTTATTATATTTGACATTTGAATCGTCCTCTTTGAATCTGATATTAAATGATGTCTCCTCAAGTACCTCTCTGGTCGCGCATTGGGTTGCACACTCACCTCGCTCAAAACTCCCTTTCGGGAAGCCCCACTTTTTCCCTCTCGACTGAACGATGAGTACTCGGCCGTTATATATCAGAATTGCACCAGCCTTAGGCAAGTCATAGAGACGTTTACGATCGTTTACAGGTGGTTGGTAATCCCAACTGTGAAGGGTACAACAACTACAATTTGTGGTAGATTTAGCCATCTCATTCTAATGTTCGTAATTATCTTTATGTTTGATTTTTCATGTTATTTATTCAAATCGTAAAACTATCTGACCCTAGTCAATGTTTTCATTTGATTGTTCATATTCACACTCGGTATACTTTGACACCCGTCAAATCCTCCCCGTGATGTTCTCGTTTGTAGGCGATTGTACTGTTGTTCAGTTTGATTGTAACCCGAGAGTGATGGAGCAGCAAAGCTGGTCATCGCGTTGGTGGCTGGATGATTCTGAGCAAGTCTGACGTTATTGAAAACTACAGGTGTTTCTTTAATTCTTCTCGGATTAGTTGCTCCAGAAGCAGTTGGATGATTCTGAGCAAGTCTGACATTATTGAAAACTACAGGTGTTTCTTTAATTCTTCTCGGATTAGTTGCTCCAGAAGCAGTTGGATGATTCTGATCAAGTCTGACATTATTGAAAACTACAGGAGTTTCTTTAATTCTTCTCGGATTAGTTGCTCCAGAAGCAGTTGGATGATTCTGATCAAGTCTGACATTATTGAAAACTACAGGTATTTCTTTAATTCTTCCCGGATTAGTTGCTCCAGAAGCGATAGGACGAGACGGGGCAAGCAATATAGGCCCCTGGTCATTTCGTTGCGCAATCTCAGAATTGTTTGCTTCACAAGATTTGGAAGAACCCACTTGCCCTGGGGCGAGCGGGTCTCTTAGTATACCCGGCTTCATGTCGGGTTGATTAGTGTTTGGGTACGCGGCCACAGTCTTTGAAGCAACGCATGAAACATTGAGCATATGATTCTTGACTTCACGCGTGTCATCAACTGTCCCACAATTCCTGATTCTTTTAGTAAAGATAGGTTTGTATGGTTGCGTTCCAACCTCTGTCCAAATCCTGGGCATTCTTGAGAGTGGTAGTAAGTCTTCCTGTCTCCAGATAGGAGGTCTGAATGCTCCTTCCCTAGCCACCCTGTAAGGAAGGAAAGCCTCACCACCTCCTATACTACTCTTTTTCTGACCCTGACCGTATGAGACGCTGACCATTGGGTTCTGACCCCTCGCGTAGTAGTTGATGGCCTCGCAGAACCGGTCCCCGCTTTCATCAACAGCGCTAGTTATGGCTGAAGTCGCACCTACTCGGTCGATCTTGCGTGTGTGAACCGACTTGGGTGGATCCTTTATAATGTTCATGTTGGTACCCCAGGACTCAACAGATGGAAGTGTAACCTTACCGTAATTGACAATTCCTGAATAACTTAGTGCCATTTTTCAAAGTTAAAGATTAAAGATAGAGATTGCAGCTAGGCTTTTGAAAAATATCATATACTTAAAATGTCTGATACAATGACTCCTAAGATGGATTACTACAAGATTGGTTATTTATCACCTCGTACTGAAAACAAACCACCCACCTCTCTTTGTTATCCAGATGTATCATGCCATACACGCAACTTCTCCACGTGCCGTTATCCCAATACCAGCTGGCAGTCTCGCGTCTACTATCCCAAATACCAGGCCAACTGTCAATGTGACAAATATTTGCGCATGGTCTGAATAATGTTGCTCGCTGTAATATCATAACCTCTAAAGGTTATGATGAAAAAATGTTAAGCTATAAGCTGACACATCGCCTGATAGTGATTATATCATCTCCAAACATACCCTTTACTATGTCACCATGGCGTATTCTCAAATACCTTGCTAATTGATCCGTTGATAACAAAATGGGTAGTTTGTTAGCTTCATAAGGTGTATTTTCGAGGAATGTGATTGGATGAGTGCATTTTATTACCTCTAATAGATCGTAGCTGAGTTCGTCAAATGTGAACGTCTCAAACTGATGGATACTAGTCTCGTCGTCTTTGGTTACATTTTGCTTAGCGTCAGATGTGAGAACGGTGTCATGTACGATAATTATATGTGAGATTGATTGTGCCATAGAAATGATAACCTTCACTACGTTGATAGTTACCTTATCTGTTTTGCTTCTCTTATGTATAAAAAAGACAACTGCTTGTTCACCGTTAGGTTTGGTTACGTACAATCGTGGTTTTTTACCTGACACACCATTTTCATCTACGTCTGTAAATTGTCCAATAGAATAATTTCGTCTAGTGAGCATCAGCGTAGTATATTTTCTGACATTCGTATAATTATCCATCATTCTTACTTTACCTCAGTCTTTGCACAACCCTTTTTATCATCTTTTATCTTTGGATCTTTACTAAGGTTATAGTCATGGATGTGTTTACCAGCGACTATGAACTGTTTTTGATGATATTGTACAGTCTCTACGATGATATTCCATAAAACTAATTTCTTGGGTTTGTCTGAAATGGGGATCACGCACTTACACGACTCAAACTTATAATTGGGACCTTTGCTTATTCCATTGACGATGAATATCTGAAACGGATTACCCCCGCATGCATCATCTATCGTTGCTATAACACAACATACATTGTTGTGATTGATTACTGTCACACTCTTAGCCGTGTAGACTTTTCCAACTGTGGGGAGGATTGATTTGATAATGTATGTTGTTGAGAAGCGTGTGCTCCCATCAGCCATTGAGATCTCAGCAGGTTTTACATTAGTAATCTTAATACCTTTAATAAACCCATATTCTTTGGTACATGTACCAACTTTGATCTTGCACAGTTTTTCACTGAGATGTTTGATTATAAATGGATCCAAATACATGGGTTCCAACGTGACGAGTTCATTTGAAATCGTTACCGAGTGGTCAAACATATCGAGTTCATTTGAAATCGTTACCGAGTGGTCAAACATATCGAGTTCATTTATAGTACTTATTCTCCTTAGACTAGATTTCAACTTGAATGGGCTAGTCGAGCGAGTCTCTATTCATTACCCCTAGGGGTAATGAATTTTGAACAACTGATGTTGTGTTGCGATATGCCGAATTACTATGTCTGATCCTATTTCTTAATAGTCGCTTTCGCATTCGCTTGGGCTTTCGCTTTCGCGGGCGTGTCGGTAGAACGTTCTATCAGGGAAATTTTTATTATTGAAATCAAATAGGTGCCTTGCAAATTCATACTTGTTTTGACCTACTGTGAACAGCACACCTTCTAATACTCTAAAAACACCGCATGTGTGAGGCTTGAAATACTGATTAAACATTAAATTATACATTCCTTCGTCACATTCTAGCTCTTGTTCGAGACCGTAAGAAGTTATGGGGAAATTAAATCTAAATTCAACTCCAACCAGTTCCCTAGTCGCAGCTCTCAGAACATATATGTAGTCAGTAACTCGTTCAGCATGCGTTGGCTCATCCCATTTGATAGTTATTTTGTCCTTTTCATCATCATCTTCATCATCTAGATCATTTGCACAAGGTTCAAGCACGTACGGGTGTTCTATTATAGAAAAACCATCTCTAATGTAAGTTAATTGCCAGTTTTTCTTTTTCGAGATTAAACCAATGTCACTATCAGCCATATCAAAAATTACACCTTGATCTGGTTTAAAAATTTTAAACTGTTTCCATCCAGGTCTAATATCAATACTTAAATATCTATAATAAAGCTTGGCTTTTTTGGGTATGAACAATGTACTATTCTTCGTACGTACCATACCTCTATGAGAAAAGAGACTACTGAAGCTGCTTTTGGAAGGGGCGCTGGTGCAGGTAAAGAAGTCTTTGTCAGTAGTAGCAGTACTAACGCTACGGCTAGTGCTTCTGCTGCTGCTTCTGCTTCTGCTTCTGCTGAGACCTCTCATCTGGCTGATGCTTCTAAGGCCGCGGCTACTGCTACGGCTACGGCTTGGTTTTCTACGACCAGCGCTTCTACGACGGCTACGGCTGCGCCTTGTGCTACTGCTACGCCTTGTGCTGCTGCTACGGCTTGTGCAGCTGCTACGGCTGCTGCTTCTACGACGGCTGCTGCTTCTACGACGGCTACTGCTACGGCTACGGCTAGGAGTTCTGCGCCCCTTGCACGCTTCAGTTAACCTTTTATGAGTAACACTCGTAAGAGAGATAGGTCGACCTGTTTCTGGATTCACACAAGGATTCCGTTTAAATTCGCCGCATGGATCACGCTCTCTAGCAATTCTTAACATTTTCAGTTGATCGCTTTTAGAGTTTGTATACTTTAACCCTGTATCTGGGTCAATGTTTCTTTTGTAACTGGTACAATCCATTTTATATTAACATATTATTTTTCAAATTATGTTTTCATCTTTTTGAACGGACTCTAATCTTTTTGAGTCAAGATCCTATAAAAATATCTATTTAATAAAAAGTATAATGGCAGGAAATATAAGTCTTGGAGCTTCAATTCGTACATGTAAAATCGATCCAGCGTACGCGACCAAAGTCCAGAGCGATCGGTTCCTCAACCCAGGGAACATGGTTTGCCCACTATGGAATGGTTACGACAGCGCGGGTCGTCCCGCGTGCGCAGACTCTTTCAACACAAAAGCGGCAGGCTGCAGCAGTGCAGAGGACCGTGTTTTTGTAGAAAACTATCAACGACCCCAATATGTCGAGTATGTCAATCTGAGCAGTGGAGGTATCAAAGGTGATTTTTACGGTCCAGACACTTCAGAGACACAATGGTCAAAAATGAAACGTGCCTCGGAACTCAACGCGATCAACGGCATCTCAGGTAACTACGGTCTGCAGTTTGGATCAAACGTCTCTCCAAATTGTGGTGTTTACTCCTACGAGAGAGGTATGCAGCAGAACGCTGAAGCAATGAGGAAATTCTCCTCATACAATCAAGCCTACAAATCCAATTACATGAAAAACATATCAGGCTGCGGCATCTAACTCATCCGATGTGATCCATCATCTCATGAGATGATGGATAATGCACCTCTCATGAATACATGATTCTAACGATAGAGATATATCTTACTTGATCGTTGGAGTGTTGGATCGTTGGTGCACTCAGGATAACACGGGTACCTCGTTTTGATACCAGATCTGAAGCAATGCTGAGGGTACGCGTGCCCGGTATCCCCCTTCCAATAAGATCGTTCAAGACGTGGCCTAAATCCAGCCTCACGTTCTACAACTATGGGTAAGTCTGACTTGTATTCACCTCGCCACCAGTCGGGGTATGGAAAGTATGATCTTCCCTCTTGTGTGATGATGTTGGTCTGAGAGTAACGATAGGGTATATCACTGTTTTTCAGGATCTTCTCCCTAACCAATTTATCCCTTTGATTAAACGTCATTTTACTTACAAAACAAAAGTAATCACAGGGAATGAGCGTAGGTTAGTTTTTATAGAGTTAACAATATTCTTGGACAAACAAAATAATGGAACAAACATTGATTCTATCGAGTCCAATGGCACAACCCTTTGGGCTCCTGAGTAGTAAAGCTGTGGTCGACTTTACAGTAGGATCACGTGTCGTACCCAACCACAATTACGCTTTCAAACACGGCAATTGGAAGACGGTGACTCAATACGTGTATGTGAACATGTTCAAAGATGAAAAGTATAGACATCGGATGAGTGAGACGCTTCACTGTCCATTCGAAAACATGATACGTCTCCGTGAACAAGAGGATTTGGAGATTTACAACGAGGCGATACTAAAAGGTCTGAGTGAACGATTCAAACAGCACGACGAGTTGAGGAAGAGGCTTTACCAAACAAGAGGCAAACAACTCGTCTACGACAACAAAGACATTCTCATGTTACTCAACAACATGCGTGCCGAAAACAAACAACTCATTTATGACCCAAAACAAGGAAAAGATGTATGTAGGACAGAAGTTCTTCAAGTTATCAGCGGTGTTGAGGATGAACTAGCCAAGAACCCTTCTCTTCCAGACACGTTGGACTTTGTTGCTCTTAAGAAATATGCCAAGCGTTACGGATACAGAAACATTGCTTTGGACGACGAAATCTTCTTGGATATAAACCAAATTGTACCTGTTCTCAAATACAGGATGCGTGGTCAGTTATGGAATGAGGAAGTTAGTCGGTTCAAGGATCACCTGTTGGACGTCTTTCTAGATTACATTCTTGAGAATGAGTATCCTAATCTTGACCAACATGAATACGCAGAGGCTAAACGTCAGCAGATTGAAAAGGAGACTCGTCTTCAAGTATACAAGGATCAACTCTACGATATGTACATGAAAGGAAGACAGACTGGGGATAACTATGATCATATTATGGAACGATTGCAGTTCACCCCCGACAAGACTATCCGCAAAATGGGCCGTGATGCATGTGATATTAGTAAGAAACTGTTGGGGTATGAGAATAAAATCAATGATGATGAAACAGACATTATTGGTCCATTACTTAGGGATATGGATCGGCTTCATACATCCACCGTTACTGAAGTTGAAAAGATTTATCTTTCACCGGATGACCCGTTCCTCCCTAATTATATTGAGGATGTGGTGATTGATAGTAGGAGATATGTGTCTGTGGTTCACTACGCTTATGCTAAGATGATAGCTAATCTGATAAATATTGGGGAACTATCGGGTCTTGAGATGTTTGATATTAACACGGTGGCTCTAAAAGACATTGTCGGCATGTACAACAACATAAAGAGAGATTGGATCGAACATAACCTGAAGGTTAACAATGAGGCTGCTACATACATGAAGTTTATATATCCAAATTATTCTACTCTTGTTCACTTGTTGATAGCGACCTGTGAATTACAACTCGTATGGAATGATAAATCTGACCCAGTGTTGGGAGTTGGCAGAGATGGTAAGGGGGATAACAACACGGGTCAGCTTCTCATGTACATGAGGAATATGAATAGACCGTCGTTGAATGACCCGTTCATATCTTCATACGGGTCTATCGCGGCCAACGTGTGGACCAATTCATGGATGATGAGTATGGCGCAGGATTTGAAGAACACGATGATGCTTCTCATGAAACCATCAACCTCCAAGCTGGAAGCTATTTATAACGTCCATGGTGTCAAAGCATCAATGGGGAATGACGATGCTGAGACATTATACAAAGCAGGTCTCAACGATGATCAGATTGCTATCGTTTTCCCTGTTATATTGGGCATGTACATACCCATGCAAAGTAAAACTGAAAGTCAGCTTATTAAAGACGAGGTGGCTGTCTATTTCATGGAGAACGATTATAGGGGTAGAAGGAATGATTTGAATAAAGATTTTGAAATTGCGAAGAGTAGGTTGGTAAAGATATCCAAGCTGTTCCAATTAGCTGATGGTGTGGATCAGAACAAATTTGTATTAAGCATTCTGGCTAACAGGCAAACTAGTAACAAAAATGACTTGCGTTGGGACCGCGTGTACAAGTGGTCACATTAATTAATGCAATGAATATTTGATTTGTTTTCAAGTTGAAATTCAGCAATGATAAAATAAGTTAACTAAGTAATAATATATCAAAATGACAATGAACGCAAACGTTATCGTTAACGGTATCGGTTCCCTTCTCCAAGGGTTCTTTGAGTTTTGTGAAAAAAATAATGGTATTAAAGCCACTGTTCTGAGCAATCTGTTTGAACAGTACTTTAATCACCCGTCGACGTCAGTGGATAATGATACATGTATCATCTCAACAAAAAAAGTAACCAAATCAGCTGCAACCAAGGATAACGCCCGCAAGTCGTCTGGGGTCCAAGCAATACCCAGAGAACAACAAACGCCAATAACATTTGATCAAATGAACAAGTGTAAATTGGTTGAACTAAAGCCATACCTCAAAGAACGCGGCATCCGACCGGTCGGCGTCAAAGCGACTCAAATCGAGGCTCTCATTGCTTATGAAAAACAGTATGAGACATCTGACGGGGATGACGACGTTGTTATTAATCATAAAGATGAGGAAGAAGATATTTCTATTCAGATCAAGAAACCCAAAAAAAACATTGGGAATAAACTATGTGAGCCGGCAACTAAAGAAAAATATACAATTGAGAATCGGCATGGGTTTCCGATGATCTTTTTCCATAGCCTTAATGGGTACCTTGTCTTGGATGACGATAATATTGTTATCGGATGGGTATCATCAGACGATGTGATTAACGTTGATGTTGAAGACACCGTTCCTATGCGCGCGCTCACCAAGGAGGGGTGCTTATTGGCTAAAAAGAACAATATCAAGTACAACGTCCCTGAAAACCTAGACACGTAAACCCAATTTTATGATTTGATTCCCTTCGGGGAATCAAATCCATACATTGTAAGATGTATACTCAGAAACCTAAATTATTTTCTAAGTGACTAAAAAATGTCTGGTCTACACATTAATAATATTGGTAGTGGTTATAACTACAGAAACGTTGCTGGCCCTAATACTGGAGGTGGATGCTATGCTCAATTGGGAACATACAATCAAGGATTTCAAGGTGTCCGCCCACCAGTTCCTTACACGTCTGTGTCTGGGTACTACGTAGTCCCTGCATACTCTGCTCCCGGTTACGATACACTCACTCATGGGTCACAAGAGGGTGGTTCAGGAGGAAATTACTTCACTATAGGACGCGCATATGGTACTGGAGGTTCTGGATGCTCTCAAAAATACATGGGCTCAATTTGTCAATAGAATGTTAGAATCTCTATCTCCTAGGAGATAGAGATGAAATGAAAGATGAAATGAAATGAAACACGGATTATATCTTATTATTCATCCAGTTGATGAACTTGGCAAAATGTTTGTTGTCAATGTTCATCAACGGAATGGTGTCAATGTCGTTAACATCAGAAATCTCTGACACGTTGAATTCATAATACTGTTCCAATATGTGTGCAAATTCGTAAACAATGCGACTGTTGTTAAATTGATAATCATTGTCATCAATTAACATAGCCAAGTTGTTTCCATTGCCAAAATTGAAAGTTTTATTTTGGTTCTTAATGACACTACCTAGTA
>Ga0208169_1000110_pt1 | contig 23619 bp, 19 predicted proteins | sample Colrivmeta1548B3_FD_187646 | JGI IMG/M metagenome (GOLD analysis project Ga0208169, IMG submission 187646) | Estuarine microbial communities from the Columbia River estuary - metaG 1548B-3 (SPAdes) (version 2) | ecosystem: Environmental > Aquatic > Marine > Intertidal zone > Estuary | place... | reverse complement strand
TCAAGTTGGCGACAACTCGCTAACGAGTGGGAAGTACCTAAAACATTGCAAGAAGAAATTAACAGCAATCTGCGGCTTAGTCTCCCGTAACGTAATGCCCCGTAACGTAATGTCGCGTAACGTAATAGAGCGCACATAAACAGCAGACTTGATCGCGAAGCACAGACACAGGCCTACCTTTTCTGAAACTTGCAATGGTCAATAAAGCCCCTCGGCCGCGTCTGCGACAGGCGAGGTAAAACCCCTAACATCAGCAAGAGGCATGGCATATAATGCGCGGCTTCTCTGCGGCAGGCCGCAGACGGTATGAATATAAATTTCAGTATAAAATAGGGTAGTCAGCGTGTCAGATAGCAATTTTCTTCAACAAATTCAGAAGCGTAGAACCTTCGCTATCATCTCGCACCCGGACGCGGGCAAGACTACCATCACAGAAAAATTATTGCTGCTCGGCAATTTGATTCAAGTGGCCGGTACCGTTAAGGGTCGCAAAAGCGACCGCCACGCGACCTCAGACTGGATGGCGATGGAGAAAGAGCGGGGCATTTCTGTAACCTCGTCAGTGATGCAGTTCCCCTATCATGATTGCATGGTCAACTTGCTCGATACCCCAGGTCACGAAGATTTTTCGGAGGATACCTACCGCACTCTCACCGCCGTGGACTCCTCCTTAATGGTCATTGACGGCGCCAAAGGTGTTGAAGATAGAACCATTAAGTTGATGGAAGTTTGTCGGCTGCGTGACACGCCGATCTTTGCTTTTGTCAACAAAATGGACCGTGAAATTCGCGAGCCGATAGAGTTGCTCGATGAAATAGAAGCAGTGCTAAAAATTAAGGCCGCGCCGATAAATTGGCCGATTGGTATGGGTCGAGGCTTTCGCGGAGTTTACAACCTCTACACCGACACCATCCACGTCTATGTGCAAGGCAAGGGTCACACACTCATGGATGATATTCAGATTAAAGGCTTAGACTCACCTGAAGCGCGCGCGGCCCTTGGGTCCTATGCCGCCGACGTCCTCGATGAGCTGGAGCTGGTAAAAGGGGCCACCCACGCCTTCGACATGGAGGAGTTTTTAACCGGCCGTATGACGCCTGTTTTCTTTGGCACGGCGCTGGGGAATTTCGGCGTGCGTGAGATGCTAGATGACTTTGTGCGTTGGGCACCGCAGCCGCAGGCGCGTGAAACCGCCAACCGCGAGGTGGTTGCCAGCGAGCAAAACTTTAGTGGCTTTGTATTTAAAATTCAGGCCAATATGGACCCCAAACACCGCGATCGCATTGCGTTTTTGCGCATCTGTTCGGGTAAGTACACGCGCGGAATGAAGATGCATCATGTGCGAACGGGCAAGTCTGTGCGCATCGCAGACGCCTTTAGTTTTAAAGCGGGCGAGCGCATTTCGCTCGAAGAAGCGGTGGCGGGCGATATTATTGGTCTGCACAACCATGGTTCGATTCAAATCGGCGACGCATTTACCGAAGGGGAAGATCTCAAGTTCACCGGCATTCCACACTTTGCCCCCGAACTGTTTAAGCGCATTCGACTCACCGACCCACTCAAAGCCAAGCAGCTGCAAAACGGTATTCGGCAGCTGTCGGAAGAGGGCAGCACACAGGTATTTTTCCCCTTTCGCAATAACGATATTATCGTTGGCGCGGTGGGCCAATTGCAGTTTGAAGTGGTCGCCTATCGACTTCGCGAGGAGTACGGTGTAGACGCGATTTATGAAGCGGTAAATGTGCATTCTGCCCGCTGGGTTGACTCAAAAGACAGCAAAAAATTAGAGTCCTTCAAAGACAAAACACAAGATAACTTAGCTGTGGACGGCGGTGGGCATTTAACCTATCTTGCTCCGACGCGAGTCAACCTATCACTGGCGGAAGAGCGCTACCCCGAGGTTGTGTTTAGAGCAACTCGAGAACATTAATTCGAACATGATCCTTGATAAGAAAAATAGAAAGAGGGTGTTATGACTAAGAAGCAAGTCAGTGTTAGCCAAGATCAGACACCAGTGCATCTGCGCGCCAATCGCAGTGCCTTTGCCCAGTGGTTTGGTCGCACGGTGCTCGATGTTTTTGGCTGGCGCGTTGTGGGTGAACTGCCAAATTTGGAGCGCGTGTTGGTCATTGGTGCCCCGCACACCTCGAATTGGGATTTTGTCTATGCGATGGCTGCGATTTTGGGTTTAAACCTGAAACTGCGATGGCTCGGTAAGCACACCATTTTCAAATTTGGTGTGACTTGGTTTATGAACTGGCTGGGTGGTATCCCCGTCAATCGTGGCAAGCCAGAGTCGATTGTAGAGAATGTTGCCCGTCTGGTTGAGCGCGACAAAGGTATTATTATCGGCATGGCGCCTGAAGGCACGCGCAAGAAAGTTGAAAAGTGGAAAACAGGCTTTTTGCGTATTTCTACAGCCCTCGATTGTCCGCTTTTTCTGGTGGGTTTAGATTTCCCGAACAAACTTATCGTGCTTGATCAGCTGTTTTACCCGACCGGCGATAACGACGCGGATATCGCCACACTCAAGGCCTTTTATGGTAAATACACAGGCAAATATCCCGACCAGTTTTAAATGCCGGGCCGCTGCGGAACGATTCGGATTAGCGCAATTTCTCTGGTTGTTTGAGCGCTCTTTTTATAAGCTCTTGCTATGACCTTTATCGTAACAGTAGTACTTACTTTTCTTTTAATCTGTGCCGCGCTGCTGGTGTTTCACTATGCAGGTGTGCCGGTTTATCGTGTCGATGCGACCAACGTGCAGGTGCTTTTGCAGTCGGTCCTGAATGAAACGGCCACCGAAGATGACTGGGACGTGTTTATCGCTGTCCCTATCCACAGCGACCCAGAGTTGGATAAAATACGTCTTCAATGCGCGGCGCTGGCGGCCCATGATATGGCAGTTCGCCAACAGCGGATTCAATTTTCCGCCAGTGGGCGCAAACAAATTGAAGCTATGCTGAATGAAATAAAGACTAAATTATTGACACAGACGGAGCAAAATCATGACTGAAAACACATCACCGATTGCCCGATTTTTGGTTGTCTCCGCCGCATTTGTTATCGTTGTCTCGGGATTAAAAATGGCGGGTTCTCTGCTGGTCCCGTTCTTGTTGGCGGTTTTTATCGCCATGATTGTATCGCCGCTACTCAACGCATTAAAAAATCGTGGCATGCCCGGCGGTATATCTATCCTTGTGATTGTGTTGCTTATTCTTCTTGTTGGACTTGGCTTAATGGCCGTTGTTGGTTCCTCCGTCGACGATTTTCGTCAAGATATACCACTTTATTCGGCAAAACTGTCAGTCATGAGCGACAGCGCTCAACAGTGGCTGACTGCGCGCGGCATTGAAATCGATCGGCAGCAGTGGCAGGCAAGTTTTGATCCGAGTGTGGTCATGTCGTTAGCGGGCAGTACTTTAGCCTCGTTTGGCGGGGTGATGACCAACGCCGTGATGATCTTACTGACCGTTATTTTTATCTTGGCGGAAAACGTTGGTTTCAGCGAAAAGCTGCGGTTAGCGCGAGGAAAAGAGGCGTCACACACCTGGTTAAAGACGTTTTCTGAAAGCGTTAACAGTTATCTTGCGATTAAAACCGGCATCAGCTTGATCACCGGTGTGCTCATATTTCTTTGGTTGACTATTTTAGGCGTCGATTACGCTGTTCTCTGGGGATTGGTCGCATTTCTACTGAACTTCGTCCCTAACGTTGGCTCCATTATCGCAGCAGTTCCCCCAGTGTTATTGGCAGCGGTGCAATTGGATCTCTTTACCGCCAGTCTCACCTTGGCCGGATTTGTCGCTGTCAATTTAGTGATGGGCAATGTTGTTGAGCCGCGCTGGATGGGGAAAGGGTTAAATCTGTCGCCGCTGGTCGTATTTGTCTCTTTGGTGCTTTGGGGCTGGGTACTCGGGCCTGTGGGTATGCTGCTCTCCATTCCGCTGACAATTATGATCAAAATCGCTTTAGAGAATCAGCCAGAGACCCGCTGGATTGGCGTGCTGCTTGGGTCGGGACAGGCGCTTGAATCATTTGATGTCACGCATCGGAAAGACGGTGCCGTCGAACTGCCTGCAGGCGAAAAGGCCTCTGAGTAAGGATTGTCGCGGCCCATTCCTTCTCAATTGGATAACCACGCGAAATTTTTAAAAAACCAAAATGCGTACTAGCTCAGTGGATTTTTGTCGACAGAAGCCATTGCAGGCAGTCACCACCGCTCAGCGATATGGCATTTCGTACACCATTCGGCAACAAGCAAAAATCTCACCTACTATTAAAACCGAACTAAACGGATTTAATAAGGGTAAACATGAGGTTTAAAATAATTGCGGCTTTGTCGCTTGTGCTCAATTTAGGGCTGCTAACGCATATTTTCGCGGGCCAATCTTTGACCGACTCTACAGTCGATAACCGAATAGGGTTATCAGACCAGACCACCCAATCTCTCAGCCCATCGCAGCGCGACCAAGTATTTATCGATCAGCTCGTCGGCAGAGGATTGGACTCACATCAGGTCAACCTCCTATTGTTTGACAAGCTCCAAACCGAACTTTTGGGAGTACTGACGGACAATGACAGCTACTGGCTACCGACAAGTTCCAGCGACAAAGCCGCCTCACTGCAGCAACAGCTAAAGGCTGAAAGGGCACTGCGACTGAGGTTGACAGCGTTATTGGGAGAGCAGGCACGCTATGCACTGGCCTTCCAGCAGGTCTTTAGGCCGTTCGCGTCACAGATGGACTTCCTGACCTCGGAAGATCAAATAGCACTTCGAGAAAGCCAACTTCAGCAACAGATTAGCGTCCTAAGCAACAGCGAGCCAGGCTCAGAGGGCTCTCCGACCGCCGCTGGGCTGTCACTGCAAGCCTTTTCCGGCGTGCTGCACGAGCAGTCGATCAGCGAAATACTGGGCCCAGACGAGACATTTGAGTACAGTCTTCGGTACTCCCCCCTGGCCGACCAGCTTCGTTTGAGTGGCGTAGTGTTTACTGAACCCGCATTTCGTCAGGTCTACGGCATACTGGCAAAGACTCAGAACTCTGCGCAACTGGGCAAGCCCAACCCGCAAGCACTCATTGATCAGCGCAACCAGTTGACCCAACTTTTGGGAAAAAATAATACAGTTAAGGTACTGGCTGCACTGGACAAACGCTTTAAAAACTTGCAGATCGCCGGGCAAGACTACGATTTAACTCAAGAACAGCTTTTGGCTGCCTATGAAATTATTTCTGACAGTGAAATGGCGATGATCCAAGGCTATTTTGTCCGCAAGATAAACGCTGAAGAGGGCATCAATCTGATTCGAACGGCAGCGCGCAACCGTGAATCCCAGCTGATAAATCATTTCGGAGAAGATGTAGCGCGAGAGTTAATGGCCAAGTTTAGTCGTGGTTATAGCGCTGGGATAAGCGCGGATGGAATTGTCTCGCGACAATAGTGAAATTGTATTGGGCATTTTTGGAGCTACCTGTAAAATGGCATCGATAGCAAAATGATATTGTCGATTTTAAACAGGAGTTTCACGCTTGAAGAAATTAACGCATCTTTTTGAACGAAATGTTGCTTGGGCCAATGAGATCAAGGAGAAAGATCCTGATTTTTTTACCCAGCTATCCAAGCAGCAAGCCCCAGAGTATCTATGGATCGGCTGTTCTGACAGCCGCGTGCCAGCTAACCAGATAGTTGCGCTGCCACCCGGTGAGGTCTTCGTGCATCGCAATATCGCCAACGTAGTCGTTCACACCGATTTAAATTGCCTCTCAGTCATTCAATTCGCTGTCGATGTCCTAAAGGTGAAACATATTGTCGTTTGCGGCCACTACGGTTGCGGTGGCATTAAAGCGGCGATGAATAACGAAGAGCATGGTCTGATTGATAACTGGTTGCGTCACATTAAAGATGTTGACCGTTTTCACACTGAAGAGCTGGATGCGTTAGAGCATCATGATCGCTTGAACAGACTCTGCGAACTCAATGTTCTTGAGCAAGCCGCCAACGTCTGTAATACCAGTGTGGTGCAAAATGCTTGGAAAAATGGCGCCGATCTATCAGTGCATGCGTGGATCTACAGCATTAAGAATGGGCTATTAAGAGATCTAAATCTGTCAGTGTCATCTTGCAAAGAGCTAGAAGAGAAGACCGCCTAAACAGCCTTTTTTCCCTCGTCAATGGGTCCAGAAATGCTCTTTGCCACTGTCGCCGAGAGCATTCTCCTTACTTCATCCTTCCAACAAGAGAGCGTATACAAAAAAGCCCCAGTGTTAACTGAGGCTTAAATGTGGTGCCCGGTCTCGGACAAGACGCGCTGCGTCTTGGGCGTCTTCGTCAGCGAAGACGGGGTGAAACCCTGAGCGCTTGCGCGAACCAATCTAACCAAGGTTTCCTTGGTTCGACCGCCGAAAGAGAGCGTGTACAAAAAAGCCCCAGTGTTAACTGAGGCTTAAATGTGGTGCCCGGTCTCGGAATCGAACCAAGGACACGAGGATTTTCAATCCTCTGCTCTACCAACTGAGCTAACCGGGCGTCGCAATCTAATTTCTAGCAGGCTGCGAGAGGCGCGTATTAAAGCGTCTGAATTGCGGTTCGTCAAGGGATTATTCGGTCGGTGGAACGTATCCTTCTGCTTGATCAACCTCTTCTCCTGCAAAGAACTTTTCACGCTGCTCCGAGAGGTAGTTTCGCGAGGTTAAGTCCATCATATTAAGGCGCATTTCATTGATTAGCGTCGTTTGGTGAGTCATCCAGTCAGCCCATGCTTGCTTGGAAATATGCTCAAAAATCTCCTGACCTTTGGGGCCTGGAAACGGCGGCATATCGAGCCCGGGAAGTTCCTGCTTAAGTTTGCGACAAAAAACCATACGCGCCATAACATACCTCTATTTTTTGGTTACTTGTGCGCCACTGAACTGACGTTCTCCAGCAGCGCTTTGATGGGGGCCGGCATTCCCAATGATAGCGGCTTCCGCGGGTTATACCAGACTTGATTGCTTGCTTCCGCGACATTCGCCCTGATGTGCGCAGAGTTTACCCTCGTAAGCATGACGGGTTGGTAGTCGAGGTGAAAATGGCTAAAGGTATGGCGCTGAGGTGGCAGCAGCTCATAGCCTTCACTCTCGATGGCCAGCGCCCTTAAAACCTCTGGCATGCTGTCGAGGGTTTCACACTGGGGAAATACCCACAGGCCGCCCCAGAGACCAATGGGAGGATTTTTTGTCAACAGCAACGCGCCCTCATCATCAGCAATCAGCAAAAAGAGGGTGGTGCGCACAGGGAGCTTTTTCTTGGGTTTTTTGCCGGGATAGTCCTGCGGATTACCTTGTCGAAAGGCTTGGCAGCTCTCTGATAAAGGACACTGGACGCAGTTGGGCGATGAGCGCGTACACAGCGTGGCGCCAAGATCCATCATTGCCTGAGTGTAGTCGGCGATACGCTCATAGGGGGTCAATGTTTCGGCGATCAACCAGAGTTTCTCAACCACATCACTTTTCCCAGGCCAACCCTCTGTTGCACTGTAGCGCGCCAGCACTCGTTTGACATTGCCGTCTAATATTGTGGCTTGGTGCTGAAAGGCGATAGAGCTGATAGCACCAGCCGTCGAGCGCCCAATACCGGGTAGATCGCAGAGCTGCGACACTGTGTCTGGGAACTGACCGTTGAGTTCGCTCACGACGATTTGGGCGGTTTTGTGCAAGTTTCGTGCGCGGGCGTAGTAGCCTAAGCCTGTCCAGTGGTGAAGCACCTCATCGAGAGGGGCTTCGGCCAGTGCTTGTACATTAGGGAAGCGCTGCATAAAGCGCTCGAAGTAGGGAATTACTGTGGCGACTTGTGTCTGTTGCAACATAATTTCCGATAGCCACACCCGATAGGGGCTTATGTCCTGCTGCCACGGCAGGTTGCTGCGACCGTGAAGGTCGAACCAGTTGAGCACTGCCTGCTGAAATTGGCTTGTTAGCATGGTCGGGCTAGCCGTCACTTAGTGTTTTTTTCAAAAATATTCTTCAGCAAATTTTTAACCGGATCGGGTTCCTCTTCTTTGCCATCAACTGTGACAGGGGTTTTGAACAGCTGTTTGCCAAGATTTTCAAGGACGGTGTTTTTCAGCAGATCGTTGATCAACTTTTGATCGGGTTTGCAGCTGGTTTTGCCGCTGCCGTCGAAGCTGCCGCTGCAGATGAATGGCAGATTGCGGTTCTGCAGTTTTTTGTTCACGGAGCAGCCGTTGGGGCCGGTAGTCGCGCCATTGACTCGCGCGTTGGCGGTCAGACTGAAGCGCTTGGGCAAAAGCTCGACAGTGCCCTTAGCGGCGATGGCAATATTACCTGTCGCGGTTTTTAGGTCGCTTAGCAGAAGGTTGCCTTTGTCAAGGTTAAACTGGCTCGTCAATGTCTCTAGCTGAGTGCCTTTTGCCCATGTTTTATCCTCGTTGCCACCGCTAAAGAGCGCGGCGGCACTGCAGAATGTCTCTTCGGCGTTTAAACTCGAGTAGCTGGGTGCTGCGACAGTAAGTTGGCCGCTGCCAAGCAGAGATTGAACAATGGTGTCGCCATCGTTGCCTGACCCTTGCAGCGTCGCTTCCACACTGAGTACGCCGCTGACTTCACTGCTCTCGGCAATAATCGGCAACGCTTGGTCTAGGTCAATATTGGCCACGGATGTTTGCAGGTTAAAGACCGGTTTGGCAGGGCGCATATCGAGCCGTCCAGTGCCGTTGACGTGGCCGCCAAACAGGTCGGCATTAAAAGAGCTGAGCCGCAAAACCTTTTGATTGCCAAATAGATTGAGATAGACATTTTTCACGGCGAATTGGTCAAATTCGATTTGCCCTAGGGAAAGCTCCATTTGGCTTTGTCCGAGCCAAAGTGCAAAGGGCAGCGCCAGTGGCGCGAACAATCCGCTGTTTTGATCGCTCGTGGCTGCGTCGCTGGCAAGATAGTTGGCCGCAGCGAAATTGTTGCCGTTCACGCGAAGTATCAAGCTGCGCTTGGCGTGCTCAATGCGTGTGTTTATGGTGAAGGGCTGATTGTCGAGGTTGAGCTGTGTGGCAATGGTCGAGATGTCAGCGGTGTTGACGTTGAAATTGCTGTTGAAGTTTATCTCAGTGAGAGCTTGGGCCGACGCCATTTTAGGTATCTGTAGCGTGGGGAAGGCTTTTTGTAGCGATTTTAGTTGTTCAATAAGGTTAAAGTCGCTGCTCTTTATGGTGCCGTTAATCTCGGCGAGAGGATTTTCTGGGTTTCGCGTTTCGACGGTGAATTGCCCGATCAATGCCAGCTGGTTGAGCGCAAGTTCAAGTCCATCAACCGAGATTTTAGTCAAGGTGTGATCGCTTACGTCTAATGCTACCTCTGCATTTGCTCGAATATCGACAGCATTAAAGACGGTCGCTGTGAGGGCGAGTGGAAACTGCTCGCCCTCCAGTGAGAGGTTGCGAATGGTGGCATTGACGTTAGTCAGGGTTAAGAGCGGTTGGCTTGGAGCCGCAGGCTGTAAAACGATTTTGGAATCGCTGATGCGCACTGTGTCTAAGGGTATTTTCTCGGCGGCACGGTCAAACTGGAGCAGCTCGCGCCAGTTGATAGCCAGCGTCAATTCACCAATAGTGCCTGCGGCTTTCTCTAAATAACGAAATTCTACCTGCTGAATTTTTATGCCTACTTGCGGGAAAAACTGCCAAGCTAAATCGCCATCCAGTGACAGCACCAGCCCCTGATCTGCGGCGGCTGCCTTGATCTCCGGTTTGTAATCATTGGGATCGACAACCGCGACCAGATAGATAATCCCTAACACTACCACGATGACCGCAGTCAGTACGGTTCTGACCAACCACTTTATAAGCACACCCAAAATATCACCTTACGCTTTTATGCGTTCACTATTTTAGAACTGATATCGTAAACCAATGGTCAGATTACGTCCCGCCTCTGGCGCAATTTCGCGCAAAAATGAAGTGGCATTGCGGATATCGCGATCGGTGAGGTTTTGCCCTTGAACAAACACAGACCAGTTGGGCTGATTATAGGACAGGGAGGCATCCAGCCTAGTATACCCGAGCGTACTCATTTGATTTTCACCGGCATTGTTTTGCGCGGCTGCGCGAGTGATGTTGAGCGCAGCGCGCCAATGGTCGCTTTCAACAACATAGCTGGCGCGAATCTTGGCGGGCGGTAACCGTGGGATATCGCGGTTTGACCCGGCCGTAAATTGGCCGCGAACAAGATCTGCTTGCAGTTCAATACTCTGGGCATCGGAAAGCTGGTAGCTGCTCTCGAGTTCAATCCCGCTGAATGTGGCATCCCGCTGCTCAAAAAGATAACAGGTGATAGCGTCAGTGTATTCGTCCAAGCTGCTAGAGAAATCCGCCAGTGCTGACGAGCAGGCTTGCAGTCCTTCAAAACCCATATCCTCCAAATCATGGCTCAAAGAAAGGCCAGTGTCTTGTTGGAAAATAAAATTGCTGAACTGATTGTGGTAGACACTGCCTCGAAACGTTAGCAGGCTCTCTTCGTCACCCTCATACACCCAGGTTAGTTCAATACTGTTGGATGATTCACCGCTGAGGCGCGTGTTGCCGATTTCATAGCTATTGGTGGCCACATGGGTGCCTAGTGATAATAGCTCCTCTGCCGCGGGGGCGCGCTCACTGTGGGCTAAGGTCAGGCTCAGACGGTGGTGTTCGCTGAGGGGTGCAATCCAGCTGGCACCGATATTGAAGCTATCGTGATCAAGCGATAGCGATTGGTCTGCCATCTCAATTTTTTGACGATCGAAACGGATGCCAACTTCGAGGTTGTTGTCGGCAATCGCGGTTTCTTCAAGCCAGTAGAGTCCTTGCCGCGACGTTGTTGAGCCTGGAATAAAAGACTCTTCGCCACTACTGCCAAAATCCCGCGAGCTGACTTGCAAACCCATGGTGCCAAACCAGCCGGCTCGCTCAAGATGGGTAAGCTCTGCGCGTAATTCTCGGCTCTGGGCTTCAATCGTTGAAGAGATGGCGCTGTCGCCTGTGTCGAGATCAAATTCTTGCTCCCTGTGCTGGTAGTCGGTGTAGCTGACATCAACATTCAGGCGATCAAAGAAATCTCCGAGGTCACTTAGCAGCAATTTTCCCTGATAACTGGTTTGCTGCATATCGATGCGCACCACAATATCGTCGTGGCCGGCATCGGAATCTTCGCTGTGGGCACCATGGCTGGCGGGCGGCAGGCCGTAGTTGTTGTCGAGATGGCTGACGCTAAAGCCCATTACACTGTTGTCTTGAACCCACGACGCGCCTGCAGAAAGTGAATCTGCACGGGCGTCACTGTTGGCAATAAAACCGTTGCTACTATCACTGTCATCGAGATCGGCTAGGCCCGGAATTTTGACATCGTTGCTGTCGCGACTGACGCCATCGAGATGCAGGTTGAGCGGACCATTGCCCGCATCAAACCTAGCGACAGTGGCTACACCGTCGTTGCCGCTGGAGTAGCGCGATTCGAGGGCACCTTCGATACCTTCAAAAGCGCTGAGATGAATACGGTTGTCGATTACGTTGACAACACCGCCAATAGCGCCGGGACCGAAACGCAGCGTGGCCGGCCCGCGCAGTATTTCGATGCGCTCAGCCAGCAGCGCTTCCGTGGCGATAGCATGGTCGGGGCTGACGTCTGACGCGTCGCCCACCGACGAGCTATTTTGCAAAATCTCAATGCGTTTTCCGCCAAGTCCGCGGATCATTGGATTGCCCACCCCTGGTCCGAAGGAACTGGAGGCAATGCCAACTTGGTTTTGCAGTGTATCGCCCAGGGTTGCCGCGGCGTCCCGTTGCAATTCGTCATTCGCGATAACGTTAAACGAGCCCGCAACTTCCTGGGCGCTTTTTTGGTGTGCGGAGGCGCTAATGATGACTTCTTCAATATTATTGTCGGCAAATGCCGGTGCGGTAAAAGGTAGCATTGCGCAAGAAATCGCCGTCAAAGATAGGGCAACGTAAGGATGTGATTTCATAATTTTCTCTTCGCTTCAAATTCTAAGAGGCCTGCTAAAAACAATTCCAGCAGTCGGTAAACTAGGATTTAAATAACAAGCGAAGCGGGCGGTGCGCGTGCGAGGTGGGTTTTTCTTTCATTGCAGCCGCAATGGGGTGTGCTGAGAGTAATGTGAGGAAGAGGAACAAAATCCGGTTTGGCAAGGCTGTTGACCGCACCGACAATGACGGCGGAATCGTGAACGACACAAACGCTGCACGCGGGATTGCTGTGCTGATTGTGATTGTGCGCGCTGGCGATCACCGAGCTGGCTGCTAAAGCCAAGCTGAGAACGATTGCGGCTACCCATTTATAGTTATTCATGGTGCAAAGTGTATCAGGTAATTGTTTCGAAAATCTCGTTCATTTGCGGTTATAATGCCGCCTCAAAATGAGCTGCTGGAGAATGTCATGGCTGATCGCATCGCGACGGCAACACGGAATACACTTGAGTCTCAAATAACCGTCACGGTTAATCTGGATGGCACGGGTAAAGCTAATTTTGCTACCCCCGTACCCTTTCTCAACCACATGCTTGACCAGATAGCGAGACACGGGCTGGTAGATCTTGATATTCATGCGGTGGGCGACACTCACATTGATGACCACCACACAGTTGAAGATATTGGTATCACCCTCGGAATGGCGGTGGCCAAAGCCATTGGCGACAAAAAAGGCCTGACCCGCTACGGCTCAGCGTACGTTCCACTGGACGAAGCGCTGTCTCGGGTGGTGATGGATTTTTCCGGTCGTCCAAGCTTGATTATGAAAGCCGATTTTGTCCGCAGCCATGTCGGTGATTTTGATGTCGATCTGACGCGGGAATTTTTCCAAGGGTTTGTCAATCACGCGCTAGTAACCTTGCACATCGACAACTTGCGCGGCGCCAATGCTCACCACCAAGTTGAGACCATTTTTAAAGCCTTTGGCCGCGCCCTGCGTGTGGCTGCCAGCGAAGATCCAAGAATGGTCGGCGTTATGCCATCGACCAAAGGCACTCTTTAATCTCGCTGCTTTTGGCGCGGGTGTTAGTGGAATAACAAAGTAATCTCTATGAGCGATTTTCGAAGTCATATTGCTGTGATCGACTACGGCATGGGCAACCTCCACTCGGTTGCCAAAGCGCTGGAACATGTCTGTCCTGGCGCGAAAGTGTCGATTACTGCCGATCCCGCCGTTGTTGAAGACGCCGACCGCGTGGTCTTTCCTGGTGTCGGTGCTATTCGCGACTGTATGGGTGAAATTCGTCGGCTCAACGTGGGCGATGTGGTCAGTCAGGCGATGAAAACCAAACCAGTGCTGGCGATCTGCGTCGGTATGCAGGCGCTGATGGAGCACAGTGAAGAAAATGGCGGTGTCGATTGTCTTGGGCTACTGCCCGGGCGTGTTAAATTTTTTGGCAACCAGCATGTCGATGCCGCAGGGGCCAAGCTCAAAGTTCCGCATATGGGTTGGAACAATGTTCACCAAACCATTGATCATCCGCTGTGGCAGGGTATCGACCAAGACAGCCGCTTTTATTTTGTTCACAGCTATTTTGTGGCGCCAAGCGAGCCGCAGCATATTGCAGGCCGCTGCGACTATGGGGTTAATTTTGCTGCCGCGCTGAGTTACAACAACCTTTTCGCTGTGCAATTTCACCCAGAGAAAAGCGCCGATGCCGGACTCCAACTACTGCGCAATTTTTGCCATTGGATGGGCTGAAGACCATGGAGCAATCCTCTAAGCAAGTGCTGATTGCGCGACTCAACAGCGAAACCGCAAAGATCTCGTGGCATGACTTGCAGACACATTATGCCGCGGGCAATGTTCTCGCCGTTGCAGAGCAGGGCGATTTAATTCAAGTGGCTGTGGCACTGCATAACGACAATACAGCGCGGGTGAAGCAGTGGCTCGCAGAGCACGTGGTTTTTCACGTAAGCGATCAGCAGGTCCTTGATTGGCATGAACAAAACACCCTTGTCTGGGCTTTGGTTATTCCACCCTTTGTCCTGGTTCAGGCGGTTGCGGCGCAGGCCTTTACATCGCCGCGAGACAGCCGTTCACTCAATTAAAAAGCAGCAGCAAAGGAGTTGTAGAATGTATTTAGAACTGACTGAAGAACAACAATTTATCCAGCAGACAGCGGCGCGATTTGCTGCCGATGAGCTGCTGCCGGTCGCAGAAATACTCGACCGTGGCGAGGGGCGCGACTTACTTCTCACCAATCTGCAAAAACTCGCCAATCTCGGTTTTATGGGCCTCAATATTGACAGCGATTATGGTGGCACCGAAGCGGGCTCGGTATCCTTTAGTGTGGCGCTGACTGAACTGGGTCGGGGCTGCGCCTCCACAGCGGTGACCGTCTCAGTTACCAATATGGTTGCTGAAGTGATTCAGGCCTGTGGCACCGAGCAGCAAAAACAGCACTATCTGCCCAAACTCTGCTCGGGCGAGTATCCCGCAGGAGCCTTCTGTCTCACCGAATCAGGTGCCGGTTCCGACCCCGCAGGCATGAAATGTCGCGCCACTAAAGAGGGCAATGACTGGCTGTTGAATGGCACCAAGCTCTACATCACCAGCGCCGAATTCGCAGGATTGTTTGTTGTCTGGGCAGTCACAGACCCTCAGGCCAAAAAAGGTAAAGGTATTACCTGTTTCCTCGTTGAAGCGAATAATCCTGGCGTTGTTATCGGCAAAACGGAACAAAAAATGGGGCAGAAGGGCTCCTCTACTAACGAAGTGATTTTCACCGATTGTCGTGTCTCTGCAGAGGCTATTTTGGGGCAAGAAAATCAGGGCTTCAAAATTGCTGTGGGTGAGCTGGCGGGTGGGCGCATTGGCGTCGGTTCGTTTGCCCTTGGTATAGGCTTGGCGGCCATGGATTACGCGCGCCGGTATTTAACTGAACGCCAGCAATTTGGCCAGCCCCTGTCTAACTTTCAAGGCTTGCAGTGGCAGCTGGCAGATGCCTACACCAACCTGGAAGCAGCGCGATTATTGTTAATGCAAGCAGCGTCACGCAAAGAGCGCGGCTTGAGTTTTGCCAAAGAAGCGTCGATGGCGAAAGTATTTACCAGCGAAAAAGTGAACGCGGCCTGTTACACCGCGTTGCAGATGTTGGGCGGAAATGGTTACAGTGCTGAATATCCGCTTGAGCGCTGGTCGAGAGATGCGCGTATAACCAGTATTTACGAGGGTACCAGTGAAATTCAGCGGATTATTATTGCCCGCGAATTATTATCAGAGATTATCTAGGAGTCGATTATGAATTTGAACAATAAAGTAGCCGTCGTCACCGGCGGTGCATCGGGCTTGGGTCGTGCAGCGGCACAGGCGCTGGTTGAGCGCGGGGCAACAGTGGTTATTTTTGATATGAATGCAGCGGCGGGCGAGACTGCGGTGCAAGAGCTGGGAGCATCAAAGGCGCGGTTTATGAAGCTTGATGTGTCCAGCGGGGCAGATGTTGAGGCGGCTTTTGCACAAATTGTCAGTGACCTTGGTCGTGTGGACGTCTGCGTTAACTGCGCCGGTATTGGCATCGCCGTCAAAACCATTAGCCGCGAGGGCATTCCCCACGATCTCGATCTCTACCGCAAAGTGATTGAAGTCAATTTAATTGGTACCTTTAATATCGCCCGTTGCGCTGCCGCCGCGATGGCGCGCAACACGCCCGATGAGAAATCTGAAAAAGGTGTCATCGTTAACACTGCATCTATTGCTGCGTTCGATGGCCAAATGGGGCAGGTCGCCTACTCGTCAACCAAGGGCGGTATCGTCGGAATGACTCTGCCGATGGCGCGCGACTTGGCCTCCGAGGGCATTCGCGTGAATACTATTGCTCCAGGTGTTATGGCGACGCCGCTGATGATGGGCATGCCGCAAAATGTGCAAGATGCGATTGTGTCAAATATCCCCTTTCCCAAGCGCCTTGGTGACCCCGCCGAGTTCGCCCAGCTGGTGGTGCATATTGCCGAAAACAGCTACCTGAATGGCGAGACCATTCGCCTCGACGGCGGCGTGAGAATGCAACCGCGCTAAAAAGGCAAAAGGCCTCAAACATGACGTCAGTCCAATCATCGCTTAAATCCCAGTGCCGCTCCTTGAGTGGCCATGGATTCAGTAAACCAGCAGCTGTGCTGGCAGAGATTGCGGATTGGTGCAAACAGCACGATTGTGAGTTTGAAGCCTATGGCAGCGGTGATTTAATTGAGTCGTTTGAACGCAAAATAGCCGATTTACTCGGCTTCCCTGCGGCGCGTTTTATGCCTAGTGGTGTGTTGGCTCAGCTGACAGCGCTGCGAATCTGGAGTGATCGGTCGGGCTGCTCGCATTTCGCCATGCATCCTACCTCGCATATCGAACTGCACGAAGAGTCCGGCTATCGTCACCTCTATGGTCTTACCGCTACCTTAGTGGGTCCGCGTAAATCGCCACTGTTGGCAGACCATTTTGACGCGTTAACAGAGACCTTCTCAACCCTGCTTATTGAACTGCCAATCCGTGAGGCAGGCGGGCAGTTGCCCACTTGGGAGGCGTTGGAGGCACTCAAGCACAGCGCTAAAGCCAGAGGTGTGCGCCTGCATCTGGACGGTGCGCGCCTGTGGGAAACTAAACAATTTTACAATCGCGAGTACAGCGAGATCTGTGCCGGTTTTGATTCTGTCTACGTCTCCTTTTACAAAGGTATTGGCGCTCTGCCTGGCGCTATGTTGCTGGGGCCAGAGGATTTTATTGCTGAGGCTAAGTTGTGGCAGCGGCGGGCGGGTGGAACCGTGCAGACGCTGGCCTCTAATGTGGCCTCGGCAGCGATGAAATTTGATAGCGCTATCGCACGGTTTCCCGCTTATTTCGCTCGAACAATCAGTCTGGTTAAGGCTATAGAAGCGCTCGACGATCTTGTGATTATGCCTCCTCTTCCGCAGGTTAATATGTTGCATATTTATTTGCCCTGCACACCAGAACGGGCCGACGCGGCTCGCGATCAGATTGCTGCGGAATTTTCGCTGTGGTTGTTTAACAAGGCTAATCAGGGCGATAGCGCGAACAGTTGTTATTTTGAGTTGTATATTGGCGAGGCGTTGATGGATATCTCTGACCCGCTGGCAGCACACGTCTTTGCGCGCCTCCTAGCGATTATCCGCGCTGGCTAACCATTCCATCACGGCACTGCGGTCGCCGCGAAATACCACCCGCTCTTTGCGCTTTTCGAGCTGATAAATATACATGGGATCGTAATAATCTTGAGTGAGCGCCGTGAGCCAATCGCGGTGACTGGCAAATTTGTCCTCTGCTTGCCGTGCAATAGCGGCTTCCATTAAGGCCAAAATTTCCTTCGTTCTCTGTCCGCCAAGACGTTTTTGCACACGCATAAGGCTGTCGATTAAGTACTGCGCAAACGCGTGCTCGGCCCTTTCAGAGCCCTCAGCCCTCTCAGAGCCTTCGCCGCTCGCGCTGTAAAAAGCCAGTGTCTGCTGATGGCGCTCGACCACATACTCTTGCCAAAGCTTTTCAATGCGCTCTGCGAACGGGACTTCAATCACCACGCGCGGACTCTGTGCCATTTTATCGGCTAAACAGGGAGGCAAGTGGCGCCCACCAATACTGCGACTTTCGTCCTCAAGTACCACTGTTCGATGGGGGTGTTGGGCTTCGACGCGAAGGAGATCGATGGCAACTCTATTTTCGAAATCAATTTGTGCGGGCTGGCCGTCGAGGGGACGTCCAAAACTTGAGCCCTTGTGGTTTGCCGCGCCCTCAAGATCGACCGCATTGGGCAGCTGACGAATAATGTCGGTTTTGCTGGTGCCGGTCATGCCGGAGAGAATCAGTAATTGGCCCTGAGTGCAGAAGTCATTGATATAGTTCAATAAAAATCCGCGCAGCGACTTAAAACCGCCCTCAACCTTTGGGCAGATGATGCCTGCGTCAGCCAACCAGTCCTGACTAAGTTGAGAGCGCAACCCGCCGCGGGCGCAATAGAGTACCGCCGAGGGATTTTCTGCCATAAACGCGCGCCACGCATCAATGCGCTGATCTTTAAGTGCACCCGTCACTAAGCTGTGGCCCAGTTTTATCGCCGCGGCTTGCCCCTGCTCTTTGTAGCAAATACCGACACGGTGGCGCTCATCATTGCTCATCAAGGGCAAGTTGACCGCACTAGGCAGCGCGCCCGAGGCAAACTCAATGGGTGCGCGCACATCAATCATCGGAGTGTCTGCGATCAGCAGTTCCCGATAGTGGTTGACCAATGGCAGTGGTGGCCGATTCAACGGATGACCTCAATGGTGGGAGGCTGGTCTGAGTGATAGAGCTCGCCAATAGGCTTGTGATAACAGCCCGCCGCAAGCAACAACTGACTCACTTGATCAATGCTGTCTGGATTCACTGCAATTAATAGTCCGCCACTGGTTTGCGGATCGCAGAGTAAGGCTTCACTTACGCTGTCAGTGCCGGAAACAGAATGACTAATACTTTCCCAATTACGCTTGCTACCGCCGGGCACGCAACCTTGAGCGAGGTAATCGAGCACGGCATCATCCAATAATGGCACTGCCTGTGCGTTCAGTTTGGCCGAGAGGTTGCTGCCTTGGCACACTTCCAGCAGATGCCCCAGCAAGCCGAAGCCGGTGACGTCAGTCATTGCGGAAACGCCTTTTACGGCGCCCAGTTCAGCGCCAACACTATTCATTTTCATCATGCTTTCAACCGCCAACCGGCTGTGTTCTGGGCGCAACTTGCCCTGTTTTTCTGCCGTGGTCAGAATGCCCACACCAATGGGCTTGGTCAGAAAGAGCTGGTCGCCGGCCTCTGCCGTGCTGTTTTGTTTTAGCTGACTAAGGGCAACGCGACCAGTGACGGCGAGCCCAAAAATGGGTTCCGGCGAGTCGATGGAGTGGCCTCCCGCCAAACTAATCCCCGCATCGCGACAGGCGTGACGACCGCCCTCAATCACCTGCTTGGCCACCGCTGCCGGCAGGCTGTTAATGGGCCAGCCGAGTATGGCAATGGCCATCATAGGCGTACCGCCCATGGCATAAATATCGCTGATCGCATTAGTGGCAGCGACGCGGCCAAACTCGAAGGCGTCGTCGACGATTGGCATAAAAAAATCTGTGGTGCTAATAACACCTGTGCCATCGCCGAGGTCATAGACCGCGGCGTCGTCTTTGGTGTCGTTGCCCACCAAAAGCTTGGGGTCATCGGGGGCAATAAAGTCGGTTTGCAAAAAGGTTTCCAGCACGCTGGGCGCTATCTTGCAGCCGCAGCCAGCACCGTGGCTGTATTGTGTGAGGCGGATTTTAGTCTCTGACATAGCGGATTCGCGGAGTGGTTTTGTAAGCGCGTAGGGTACTTGTTTTGCGGCGCTTATGTAAGGCTGCGACAGCGCGCAGACGCAGTGAATTAATCCCTGCGCAAGATGGCCCACTAATCCCTTTTGTGCACCCGCGTGGCGGTTATTTCTATTTTGTGTCAGCCCCTTAGTGTGTAGAATGCGAGGTTACGAATTGTGGTCACCCTTTGGGCCGCAGCGATGCACCAAACAGACATAGAATCATGACTTATGCGGCTTAAATCGATAAAACTTGCAGGATTTAAATCCTTCGTTGATCCGACTACCGTCAATTTCCCGAGCAACCTCTGCGCCGTTGTCGGCCCCAATGGCTGTGGCAAGTCGAATATTATCGATGCCGTGCGTTGGGTCATGGGTGAAAGCTCCGCCAAGAATTTGCGCGGCGAGTCTATGTCCGACGTTATCTTTAACGGTTCTGGTGGTCGCAAACCTGTTGGCCAAGCATCCATCGAGCTGATTTTCGACAACTCAGAAGGCCGCATTGTCGGTGAATACGCCGCCTACGCTGAGATTGGCATCAAGCGCAAAGTGACTCGAGACGGTCAGTCGAACTACTATCTCAATGGCAGCAAATGCCGCCGCCGTGACATTACCGATATCTTTTTGGGCACAGGCCTTGGGCCGCGCAGTTACGCGATTATTGAACAGGGCATGATTTCCCGGCTGATCGAAGCGCGTCCCGATGAACTGCGAATTTATATTGAAGAAGCTGCGGGCATCTCTAAATACAAAGAGCGTCGCCGCGAGACCGAGAGTCGCATGGTTCGCACCATGGAAAATTTGGAGCGACTGACGGATATTCGCGATGAGCTCGGCCGTCAGCTGAGTCGCCTTGAGCGTCAGGCCAAGTCAGCAGAAAAATACACTGAGTACAAAAAAGAAGAGCGGCAAATATCCGCAGAACTGCTGGCCCTCAAGTGGCGCGGTTACAACGCCTCTGCCGTAGAGCAAAAGCAGATCATCAACGCTCTAGAGATCGAGCAGGAAAAAGTTCAGGCTCGACGCAGCGGCTGTGATACCGCGATCGAAAAACTGCGCAGTCAAGCGACGGATTTCGGCGATGCCTTCAACGAAGTGCAGGCGCGTTTTTACAAAGTGGGTGGTGATGTTGCGCGAATTGAACAGGCCATCGAACACGCCCAGCAGCGCGCCTCTGAGCTGCACAAAGATCTTGAACAGACCGAGCGCAACTTCACTGAAGCCGAGCAGCACTTAAACAGCGACCTTGCAAAAGCTAACGGCTGGCAAGCAGAGTTTAACGAGCTGACCCCCGCGCTTGAGAAAGCCATTGAAGCAGAGAAGATCTCCGCAGAGGCCCTGCAGGCTGCCGAGCAGTCCATGCAGCAGTGGCAGCAGTCGTGGGACGAATTCAACCAGCAGTCGGCAGCGCCGCGCCAGCAGGCCGAAGTCCAGCAGTCGCGCATTCAGCATCTCGAGCAGTTGATGCGACGGTTGGGCGAGCGTCAACAAAATCTGACCGCAGAAGCCTCTAGCTTTCAAGCCAGTCCCGCTGAAGAAGAAATGGCGTCGATACAAGATCAGCTCAATGATGCCGAGCTCTCACGCAAAACAATTGAGGCGCAGCGCCTCGAAAACAGTCAAGAAATTGATGCCGCGCGCAGCAGCGAAAAGCAGCTGGGCAGTGCGCTTGATCAAGCCCGCAGTCGTCTGCAAACCCTCCAGGGCCGACGCGCTTCGCTGGAAGCCCTGCAGCAGGCAGCCATGGGTGATGGCAACGAGAAAAAATGGCTCGATGCAAAAGGTCTTGGCAAAAACCCCCGCCTCGCGGATTTTGTTCAGCCCGCGGAAGGCTGGGACATTGCGGCCGAAACCGTGCTGGGCAGCTATTTGCAAGCGGTTAGCGTGGATGATGTGGCAGCCAATATTGGTTTGATCGACGACTTCAAAAAAGGCGAGCTGCTGCTGATTGGCAAAGCCACCAGTGCCGCTAACGTCAGCGCTAAAAAAGGTCGTCTACTTAGTGAATTTGTCAGTGGTGATGCCGTACAGGGCTTGATAAGCCATGTTTATGCTGCCGAAAGCCTCGCCGACGCGCTGGCCCTGCAGCCACAGCTGTCAGCGACAGAGTCAGTGGTGACCCGCGAGGGTATTTGGCTTGGCAACAACTGGTTGCGTGTCGCTCGCGACAAAGATGCCACTGCCGGCGTGCTCAAGCGCAAGCAAGAGCTTGAAGTGATCGGTCGCGATAAGCAGCAGGCTGAACAGCAGGTCGCCGAACTGACCGAGCGGCGTCAAGCCAACGAACAGCGGCTGCGTGCACTTGAAGCGCAGCGTCAGGAAATAGCGTCAAAGGTTGCCCGTCAGCAGAGTATCTATGCGGATTTGCGATCAAAGTTAAGCGCATTCCAAGTGCAGATAGAACAGTTAAAAGCGCGCAAAGAGCGTGCGGAAAAAGAGTTGTCCGACGTCCAGCAGCAACACGCCACTGAGCAGGAAAACCTCGCTGCAGCGCGCGAGATATTGCAGCAGTCGATTGAAAAGATGGAAGCGGATACCCAGCGCCGCGAGCAGTTGGTAGCGCAGCGCGACAAACAGCGCGAGCAGTTAGACACCTGCCGCCGACGCGCCAGCCAAGACCGCGATCTCCGTCAAAGTCTCGCCGTTCGCGAGGGGTCGCTGACCACGCAGTTGAAATCAATTCGCGACGGCATTGAGCGCCTAACGGTGCAAGTGGCGCGTTTGCAAGAGCGCCGTGAACAGTTGCGTGAAGCATTCAATATTAAAGACGATCCATCGGAAAACTATCAGCAAGAACTCGCTGAAAAGCTTGAGTTAAGACTGGCCATTGAGGCGGAAATGAACGCCTCTAAAGCAGCGCTAGATGACGTTGATCATCAGATGCGCGAGCAGGAAAAACTGCGTTCCGAGCTTGAAGAAGAGCTGCAGGTGGTGCGCGCCAAACTTGAGGCAAAGCGTATTGCAGCGTCCGAAATCAAGACGTTAAGCCGCACCATCGAGGAGCAAATTGCCGAAAAACAGGCAGATCTTCACGCCCTGTTGGAAAATCTTGCAGACGACGCCGAATTGTTGGATTGGGAAGAGCAGTTGCAGATGATGGCCAATCGTATTTCACGACTGGGGCCGATCAACCTCGCAGCCATTGATGAATATAAAGTAGAGTCCGAGCGCAAAGACTATCTCGACGCACAGAACCTCGAATTGGAGGAAGCGCTAAACACCTTAAAAACAGCGATTCAAAAAATTGACCGCGAAACACGCACGCGCTTTAAAGAAACCTTTGAACTGGTCAATACCCACATTCAAGAGCTATTCCCGAAACTGTTTGGTGGCGGTCACGCCTACCTTGAAATGACCGGCGATGATTTATTAGATACTGGTGTCACCCTTATGGCGCGGCCGCCCGGCAAGAAAAATGCCTCGATTCAGCTGCTCTCCGGGGGTGAAAAAGCACTTACCGCCATCGCCATGGTATTTGCAATATTCCGCCTAAATCCTGCGCCGTTTTGTATGCTTGACGAAGTGGACGCGCCATTGGATGATGCCAACGTTGGCCGCTATGCCGCGATGGTAAAAGAGATGTCAGATACCGTGCAGTTTATCTTTATCACGCACAACAAAATTTCAATGGAAGCGGCAAATCAATTGATGGGTGTAACAATGCATGAGCCTGGCGTGTCGCGTCTGGTTAGTGTTGACGTCAATCAAGCGGCGGCATTAGCTGACGCTTGATCGGCACACTAGAGATGCCGAATAGAGATTAAGAGGGCTGGAGTAGATTATTGCGCAGGCAATGGCCTACCCTTAAAGATTCAAAAACGAAAACCTGAGTAGTTTGCCTTTATGGATTCAATAGGACCAAGAGAAGTACTGATCGCTGTGGGTCTGCTGGTATTGCTAGCGATTATTCTGGATGGCGCTCGCCGCCTGAAACATCACCGCTATGAAAACTTGCATATGTCGTCGCGCAAATTGCAAAAAAACTCGCGGCCAGATGATGACGATGATTTTATCAGGGACAGTGAGTTCCCTTCCGGTGGATCCCGTGTGGTCGGAATTCGCGACGACGACGATATTTTACAAGTGGAAGAAAACCTGCGCCGAGCACTGGCGCAGAAGCCCGATTTTGGCTTTTCGCAGCCTCGGCAGCAACAGTTCGATCTGATTGATACACCACCTCCGGCGTTAAAACCGCGCCCGCAGGCCGCGACAGCAGCAAAGCAGGAACCCGTCAAAAAAGTTGAGCGCGAGCCAGTTCAGACCCCAAGCCAGCTGCAGCAAATATTGGTAATGCAC
>Ga0208169_1000103_pt1 | contig 24422 bp, 20 predicted proteins | sample Colrivmeta1548B3_FD_187646 | JGI IMG/M metagenome (GOLD analysis project Ga0208169, IMG submission 187646) | Estuarine microbial communities from the Columbia River estuary - metaG 1548B-3 (SPAdes) (version 2) | ecosystem: Environmental > Aquatic > Marine > Intertidal zone > Estuary | place... | reverse complement strand
CAAAGAAACTCTAAATAACATTTTAAGTTCTACACCAAAGCAGCTTGACAAGTTGTTTGTAAACTTGACTGTTAAGAAAAAACCCGCAAATGGTCGCATAAATGAACAAACAATAATCTTAAAAGTAGTTGAACACAAAATATAATATGTCTGAAGAATTACCCGTAAAAATCTTAACAAAACAAGAGTTTGCTCTTGAAATCGAGCGTCGAGTGCGCCTTAAATCAATAGGATATCTTGAAGCAATCATTGACTACTGCGACGACTATACAATTGATCCAGACGACATTTCAAAACTTGTAGTTGGCAGCCTAAAAGAAAAACTTGAAGCTGAGGCACAACGTAATAACTTGTTGCCTAGAAGCGCTTCGCTATTTGCATGATAATTCAGGACGTACGAGTCTCAGGCTTTGAAACGTGGTCAATCTATATGGCTATGAAGTTGCACTTTAGTGAGGGCAACTATGACGCGTTTAAGTTTAACTTTAAGGGTCCGCGTTTAAAGGAGAGCACCTTTCAGGCTCGTCGCGATCGTTACTTTTTTGAAAAATTGGCTCGTCGTTATGTTAAAAAGAAAACAGTAATTGAATATTTTTTAGCAAACCTGCTCTCTGGAAACGAATGGATCGGAAATATGTCTGAAGAGGCATACACTCTTTGGACTTCTAAAATACAGCGTTTACAATACAGCTTTAAAGAAGAGCTTACCGTGTGCAAGTCGATTACTGATAACTTTGATGAGCTGTTGAGGCCTCGCGGCTCACAAATTCCTCTCTATGATTTTGCTGCGAGTGGCCGAGTCTCTGTGGAGACGCTATGCATACTTGACGTCTTATGCAACTATTCACGTCGTATCGCTGCAGGAGTGTCTGACCCAATGGGACTCTACGCTGCCATGAACCTAAAGATAAATAGCTACAAGCCGTTTATTCGTAACTTACCGTTACAACAAAAAGCTTTTCAAGAAATTGTAATTAAAACATTTACAAAGCCTTGAAACTATGTTATAATAACCAAGTGGTGATATAACAAACACATACAACAACAATACACTGCAATACAAAAATATATGTCATTCGAAAAACTAAAACAAAATCGTGCAGCAAGCATCAATAAACTTGTTGAAGCTGCAGAAAAATTGAGTACGCCAAAGACTTCATACGGAGACGATCGTCTTTGGAGTCCAGTCGTAGACAAAGCCGGAAACGGTTATGCCGTGATTCGCTTCTTGCCTGCCCTTGAAGGTGAAGACCTGCCATGGGTTCGCTTTTGGGATCATGGTTTTAAGGGACCTACTGGTCGTTGGTACATTGAAAACTCACTTACAAGTATTGGTCAACCTGATCCGGTAAGCGAGATTAACAGCGTACTTTGGAACAGCGGAAACGAGAAGGACAAGGAAATTGCCCGTGAGCGCAAACGTCGTTTGCATTACGTTAGCAACATTCTTGTTGTCAGCGACCCCGCAAATCCAGACAATGAAGGCAAAGTTTTCCTGTACAAGTTTGGCAAGAAAATCTTTGATAAGATTATGGATATTATGCAACCTCAGTTTCAAGACGAGACTCCAATCAACCCGTTTGATTTTTGGGCTGGTGCAAACTTCAAGTTAAAGATTCGTAACTTTGAAGGCTATCGTAACTATGACAAGTCTGAATTTGAAGGCGCATCCGAACTCTTTGGAGGAGACGAAGCGAAGCTTGAAAAGATCTACAACTCGCTGTATTCTCTAAAGGACTTTATTGATCCTGCAAACTACAAGTCGTATGCAGACCTCAAGCGCAAGCTTGTTGAAGTTCTTGGAGCAGACGCCCTTGCTGGCTCTTCTACTGAACCGGCAAGTGTAAACGTCGCGGCCGCAGCAGTCGGTAAGTCGGCTGAGCCGGTACAAAACTATAACAGTTCGGAATCAACATTTGCTGCGTCAAGCACTGATGATGACGACGATGAGTCGCTTAGCTACTTTGCAAAGCTTGCTCAAGGCGGTTAATTGCTAACTCTACACAAAACAGGGGATAGATTCGCTCTATCCCCTGTTTTCATATATACTTCTATGATATTTTTAATAAAGGTATTTACGTATGTAAACTGCGTTGACTGTTTACGCCACCTAAAAACGTTGCGTGACTATTGTGATCGCACCCCAACCATTCTAGAGATTATTGATATTGATAAAGAGGAAAATATACCTCTTATATTTGAATACAACATAATAGGCATACCACACACGCTATGTTACAATATACGCGGTGAAATTATGCACAGCTTTCCAGGTGTAAAAACTGCAGAAGAGTTTGATGATATTGTTTATCATCGCATTTGCAATCAATAGCCCATCGCGCTGCCAGTTAGTATTGGCATCATTGGAGAAGCGTTATTGTTTACGTTGCTTGTGCTGATGTTGCTTACGTTTCCTCCGTTGTTGTTGTTTACAATTACTGTTGGCGCAATATTTGAAATGTTTCCGGCAGACGCCAACATATTGCCTGACATTGCTGGAACAGACTGTATATTATTTTTCCACTTAAAGTCTGATGCAGCATACTCGTCCCAAGAACCGTAACCAGCCGCCATAGCCTTTTCAGTTTTTGTTAGTGTTGAAAAGTCATTTGTTGTTGTCGCCTTTAATATTTTTTCAGAAGATGCAGTAAGTTTTTCAGAAGAAGCTGAGACACTTTTTTCAGAAGAAGCTAACTCCTCACTCTTTTTAGTGGCATATGCATACTCATAAATGCTGTCTGGAACTGACTTTCTAAACCAGTATTTTGGATTTGCAACTGAAAGTTTTTCGTTTGGATCAGGCAATATTGCTCGTATTGCGGCGCGTTGCATCTCGTCAATCGAACTAGCAAGATTGTCTGCGGCGCCAGTTATGCTTTCACCAGCAGAGGCAAATAGTGCTCCCAATTTTTCCGGTAAACTTGCAAAAAAGTCAATGACTATGCTTGGTAAATCGCCAATAAACTTACCAATGGCAGCATACATCTCAAACATTGGATCAATAAAATATTTTGAATATAGGTCAGTAAATGAGAAACTGTCTAAAAACTTAGAGAACTCGGAAAATCCAAGTTTTTCAGATATCCAAGATATTCCATCTTTTACTGAGTCTAATAGGCTGCCAACCAAGCCGTCAAATACGCCTACAAAAAGTCCCTTTAGGCCGCCAATCAAGCCACCCTCTTTAAACCCTTCAACCGCTCCCTTTATTCCACTATAGACTCCCATTGCTATTGTTAGCGGCAAGCCCAATACCTTTAAAAATGGTCCGACAAATTTACCTAATGATGAAATCGTTTTTACTAGGCCTCCCCCAGCTTTCATTCCAAATTTAAAAAAGCTAAACATGCTTGAAAATGTTCGTCCTATTGCAGAAAACGCTTCTCCAGCAATTCCAACAACGCTAGATACTGTTTTAACAACCGGCGAGTTTCCAAATATAGAAAATACTTTACCGAGTAGAACAAATAATTTACTAGACTTAAATTTATTAACAAGCTCTGCAATCTTTTCTATGCCAGTAAAGACTCCCTTAAACAATGGAGAGGCCTTTAGACGCGTTATAATGCCTGTAAAAAATTGACTAATAGTAGAAAAGATGCCACCTATCTTTTGAAAAAGCTTTGTTTTCTTAAGAACGCCAAACATTGAGGATGCGAGTTGAGTTATAAACCCAGTTGCAAAGCCAGCCAATAGCGCAGCGGCTGATAGTATGCCGCTAAAAATTCCGCCCGGCATTTTTAACTTAGAGTCTTTAACTGGAGTCGGACGTGTTTTGTCAGGCTTTAGTCCTCTAAGGGCGTCAAGCAACTCATCGCGGTTTTCACGTTCCTGAAGCTTGTTGCCCTCTAACCTTTTTGCAAGTACTACGTTTGAACGTATTAGAACGTCAAACTTATCTTTTAAGTCTGTCGCAACACCCACAAGTTTGTCTAGAAAAGTAGGAACCTCTTTGGTATTTTCACGGGCGGCAGTAGACGCAAGTGTAAAGTCATAGTTATCAATTGTATCAAGTATAAGATCTTGAGACAGGTTTGAGCTTTGTAATTCCTTTACAACTTGTGCTAGTGTCGATTCGTCGTTCATTTTTTACGTTTTTCTTCTTCTTCTTGTATGTGTTTTATTAACATTGCGATATAAATTTCCCTCTCCCACGGCAGCATATTATCTAATTCAGTTAAACTATATTTGTGATGTTGTATTAGTGCAAAGTTTGTTTGATAATAATTAGTCAACGATTCATGTGAGAGGGCTATTCGAAAAAAGCCTGTGTTCCAGTAAGAGTAATATCATTTTCTTTTTTACAGCCAGTACAGTTAAACTGAAGAGTGTGCTGTAATTTTGGAGTGTTTGATATATACTCTTCAATTTTATTAAGCTGCGCGCGATTTAAGCTGTTTACAAACGTCAATAGTTCTTCACGAGTCGACTGCGCTGCTGTATAGACTCCGCTGTCATCAAAAATTGATTCGATTGATGCAATAAGCATGTTTGTTATTGTGTCAACGTTAACTTCAGACGCAGACACTATGGATGACATGTCATCAACGCATATATGACGTAAAATTACTCCAATTTTATCGGTTAACATAATTTTGTTATTAACCTGCTGTTTTGGCCACGTAATTTCAATGTCGTCTATGTTTACTGAAACTTCGTTGTACGTTTCGCAGTGATCGCACTTGCAGCGTATGTTGCTAATTTCTCCTACGCTTTTAGCGCGCAGTTTTAAGAAAATATACTCGAGGTCAAACGACGTTAATTGTTCTGGTTTGCATACGTTGAAAGTGCATGCGCGTATAATGTCTTTGATTGCTGACATCATTTCGCCCGAGTTATTAGACTCCTGTGCGAGCAATAATATTTTTTCTTCTTTTACGAGGAATGGACGATATTCAATTGACTGCGAAGTTGATGGCACAGTCAGTATATATTTTGGTGATTCAAGTGTTGGTAATGGCATAATGTTATATATTAGTGTATAATTTTCAATTTATCGTATGTAAATACTACTGTTACTTTTTGAATAGTAGATTCACTGTTGTTGTCTAATTCCATGGAGTTTAGAGTAATTGGATAGGCTCCCTGCAAAGTTACTTTATGAACCTCTTTATTTTGTTCATCTAGTTGAGTAATACCTATTTCAGTCTTATAGTCACTATAATTAGAAGTTAGCAGATACGAATCGATATTTATTATCTTTTGCATCCACTTGTCTATCGCAGTTTTAATAAAATTATTATTAGTCGCAATAAATGTCATTGTAATGTCATCCTCAATATATCCAGTTGGTATTTTTAGTGGACGACGAGTGCCGATATCATAGTCTAAAGTCGTTATTTGTTTTCCAGGAATGCTAGCCGTCTCACACAAGTATGGTATGTCTCGTGTTGATTCAGACGACCCAGGAATTGCAGCAAACGTTACGTAAAAGCGATTTGGTTTAGCAATGCCGCCATTTCTAATTATGGCAGATTTAAAATCATTTATTGATGAAGACATATTAGACTAGAGTGCGTGTTTTTTGCCAAATTGAAGCGTTCTTTTGACCTACGAAAGAATCAGTTGGTAGAAAGAGTGCTATTTCCCATTCGGGTGGAAGCACTTCGACTGTTTTAGAAACGACATGTTTGTACAAGTAGTGTTTAAAGCAAGGGGCGTATGCTCGTAACTTTGCAGTGCTGCTTAACATGTCGTATGACAGCCTAAAACGAGTTGTCTCGTCTAGCTTTTTATTATTCATATGATCCATAAGACGGTCAAAAAAGACTGCCCGCTGCCGTGGCGGCAAGTAGTGTAAGTTTAGACCATAGAATCCTCCTTTTGCCGGTCCTACCATGAGTATAAGCGGAAACTTATCGTAGTATGGCAGTGTCTCTTTGTATTTGGGGTCATACAAAAACATAAACATACGACCAATGAGTGGTTTGCCACGTGTCTGTAATGAGTCGTCATTTAACACCCTTGACGGGGATATGTTTGACAGGCTACGTATTTTACGTATAAACCAGTCACGCGACTCTGCAGTACGCGGTAAAAAGCCGGCGCGTTCTGCATCGGCTTGAATCTTAGAAAAAAGAGACGGCATATATCTATTTATAACGTTTTTTTACGTCAATAATTTTATGCCAAGCGCCTTTATGGTGTCTTCGGTCCATACCTCAAAAATCCATCCTCGATCGGCGCAATATTCTCTGGCTGCTTCCCATTTTGATATGTTTTTAGCGTATGTAAGAACCTCTGTAATGTATGCCTTTGTTTTTCTAGATTTCACAGTTGGTTCCTGTGTTTGTTTTTTTGGTTTTATCTCGATCAGATACGTTTCACCGGTTTTAAATGTAATTTTTAAATCCACAAAATATCTATGACTCTTTCCGTCTGACCTACACCGGTATGGCACGACTGTTTCTTCGCTGCTCCAAGAGACTACTGCAGCGTTTTCGTCACACCACTTAAAAACTTGACGCTCCCACAACGAACGATAGACGACTCCAGACGCGTCGCCATCATATTTTTCTCGATGTATTATGCGATATTTACCGCTATAATAATGTTTTTTCGCCATATAAATACTTATATGACATATGGTTTTCCAAGTGATCGAGCAAAGCTGTCATCACGCCCGTTTATTAAATTTTCATGCAAAGGCGCGGCGGCTGCTACAATAGTATTGCCTATACCAGGCTCGCTACAATTTGGTGACGGCGCAACATACAATAATTCCGAATTGGGATTTTTGGGAGGCAGTATCGCAGGCATAGCGTCAGCTGCTTCTGGCGCAAATACATTTAAAGGTGCCGGCGAAGCTGCGATTAAGCAGATGGGTAATATATACAACAACGCAAAGGCAGGACTTGCAAATTCATCGATTTCTTCACTTGTACAAGGAGTGACTGCCTTAACTGGAGCAAATGAATCAATACAAAGTGCAATAAGCATTGGCACCGGAACGACCTTAAACAAAAATATAAACACTGAATTTACTGCGACAAATACCCGAGTTTTTACGTTTGCCTTTCAACTAATACCGTCTTCAACGACTGAAGCAACTGCTATAAAAAATATTGTAGAAGCATTTCGTAAAAACCTTTATCCAGAAGGCGGCGAGTTTCAATTAAAATATCCACCAAAATGGACTATAGAGTTTAGAAAGGGCGGAAGCGGAGACGTCATAACTGATATACCAAAAATAGGACAAACATATTTAACTGAAGTTAGCACTACGTTTAACAGTACCGCCAATATGTGGAGGGCTGACGGCTCACCAATCGAAACATCCATTCAGTTACAGTTTATGGAAACGCGAGCCCATAGACGAGACACCTTACCAACATAAACTATGTCTTTTTTTACAAAATATCCTAAAATAAACTATGATTTATTTTCAGACGGTTCTATATTTGAACTCACTGATATTTCTCGTGCTGTAATTATAAATTCGACCCGCATCGCTGATGACAGCGCGCTATATACATACTATAGCGTAAATGACGGCGATCGCCCCGACGTAGTTTCACATAAGCTTTATCAAAACTCCTCTTATTACTGGACATTTTTTATCGTAAATGATTTTTTACGCGACGGCTATACTTCGTCTTGGCCGCTGTCATACAGAAACTTTACGCGAATGATAGAACAAGAATACTCTAAATATTCATCGCTATCAATTAAACCGACTACAAACCCACAGTTAGAGTTGGACGGCACCGGATTTTTAGATATGTCGTTTATACCACTAACTTCTCAATATTTGCCATATCTAAAGTTTGTGTCTGGTGACGGCGAGTATCGTTCAAATTTTATTCGATACGACGCAAAAAGACACCAATGCATTATAAGTGACATACACAAAATTATTAATGCAAAAAGAATTGAAGTAGCGTCTAGAGAAGATTTTGTAGAAAGTAATAATTACGCATATAAAATAGCTTGGGACGACTCGATACGCGAGTTGGAACTGTCTTCTGCAGACGCCAAAGATAAAGATAAAGTTTTAAAGGCAGAAACAGATGCGCAAAATAAAAATATTGCTTTAAAGGCGGAATGGATTGATTCAATCTATTCTATGATTACTCAATATGATATTACTGGCGCTAGTGAACATGTTGCCGCAAAAACAACAAAGGAAGACTATATTGCCTCTAAGAGACTTATGATAGCAAAGCCGGAGTTTAGGTGGAGTGACTATTCAAACGCTGCATACGAGTATTATTCGCCAAGCGACGCCGTATTAAGCGCATACGACGCTCTAACAAATGATCTTATAGTTAACCCAAAAATAACATCATTTTTTGAGTATGAAACGTCTATTAATGATTCGAAACGAATGATAAGAGTAATACGTCCAGAATTTATAAGTGAATTTTCTGATAGATACTTTAATACTATAAATGATGTAGAATAATTATGTCAGCCAAACCAATAGCGCCAGCTCATTCAAAAAATACTCCTAAGATTGGTTATAGCGATCAGGCAAACGTCAAGTTGCCAGGCGCCTTTGAGGTTGAAAAATTAGATATAATTGACTCTCAAGGAGTTAGAAAAGACATAAGAAGTCTAGTTGAATCGTTTACAATTACCAGTGAGCTATTTTCTCCAGTACTAACTCTTTCTGCATCCGTACGTGACACTGAAAAATTATTTGAACCAGTTGGCGGCAAACAACTCCAAATATGCGGACAAGAAAATATTGAAATAAAAATTAAGCCAGCGATTGGAGATGCGATAGAACATACATTTTCAGTAAAGGAATATCCAACTCTTGTTCGTACTTTAGACTTTCCTCACACACAGATTTATACGCTTTTAGCAATTTCAGAATTTGCTTATCGTAGCAGTCTTATGAATATATGTCGTGTGCTTGATGACGGAAAACGACTAGATCAAAATATTGAAACTATTTTTAAAGATGACTTGGGACTAAAAGAATTTAATGTAGAAGGAGAGATAGAAACCAAATTTAAGGGAATTATAAACATTCAACGCCCATTGCAAGCCGCTGAGTGGTTGCGTTCACGCTGCTTTACAGAAAACGGCTCTCCGTTTTTCTTATACAGCAACACCACTCGTCCTGGAGAAATATTTTTATCTTCGTGGTCCAATCTTTCCGGAAAGACTTCTCCAATCGTTGCAAAATATGAGTTTAAACCATTTATCAAAGAAGAACCTGGAACAGAAAAGCATACAGTAGCCGAAAGAAATCGTCTGCTGAGCATGACCTCTTCAATCAAACTCGATCGGCTAAAGGCATCAAACGCTGGTGCCTATGCAAGTCGGTATAACGTTATAGATTTTTCTTCGAAAGCATTTTATATTCTAGACTTTAACGGCAAAGAAACGTCTGACTGGAAACCACGTAAATATAACATCAAAGACAGAAGTGGAAACTCACAAACTGCCACGATGCACACAATTGCAAGCTCGAACGTCGTCAGCGTGCACGTAAATCGTGGTATTTCTGAGTTTGGAGACGGCAACAGCGGGGGAGTTGCGTATAATTCTATTACTGCGTGCGAACGATACTTACCGCCGTCAAGGGCGCTCTATGCTCGGTTAAACGAGGTTAACCATGATATTGTAGTCTATGGAGACAGCGCGATGCAACCTGGAGTAAAAATAAATCTAAAGGTGCCAAAGCCAAAATTAGAAAATGATAGACAAGAATCAGAAATTGATGAGCTTGCGTCTGGAGACTATGTTATTCTCGTCGCGGCATCTGTTTTTTCTAACGGCATATACACAAATAAGTTAAAGGTTGCCAAACTTGTTCCTAGCGTAGAAGGAAATATATTAGAATCAGTTAAAGGCAGCGCCGGTGATCAAACTGGACAGGGCGCTAGCAACACAAACGTAAATCCAAATGGCGTTGGAAAAACTACACCCTCAACCGAAAGTCAAAAGGCATACTACAATAAAATGTATAACGCGCTATACAAAGAAGCTGTTGCTAAGGGACTGCCAAATCCAGACGTCGTTGCTCGTCTTGGAGCTGCCCAAACGTGCTTAGAAACAGGATATGGCACACGAATGGTTGGAAACAACGCGTTTGGAATAAAAGCACACACTGGCACTGGCAACGCTGGAGCAGTCACTGCCTCAACAAAAGAAGTTATAAATGGGAAAACTGTCACTATAAATGATAGTTTTAGGGCGTATAGCAGCGTAGAAGACAGCGCAAAGGGCTATATTGATTTCTTGTCTGATAATAAACGATATTCACAGGTACTAGCTTCAACAAATGTTAGTGACGCCGTAACAGCAATAGGACAATCAGGATACGCAACTTCGCCAGAGTATGCGCGAGACGTTGGCTCAATCGCTAGAAAATTCCAGTATGAAAATTGATCATTGGTTTACCGCTATTGTAGAGAATATTGCAGATCCGCTAAATGCAGGTCGTGTGCAGATACGTTGTTACGAGTATCACGAACTTGATGACGCAAATAGTATACCCAGTGAAAAATTGCCATGGGCAACTCCACTCCTACCAATCACCAGCGCTAGTAATTCGGCTGTAGGCGCGAGCGCAACTGGGTTAATGGTTGGTAGTTGGGTTTTTGGTTTTTTTAGAGACGAAGACCTACAAGATCCTGTTATAATTGCAACAATACCAGGAACAACAAATTTAAGCGGAGGCGGCGCCGACATCCCACAAGACGCAATATCATCCTCGGTAGGAAACTCATTTGTAAGCGGAACAAATGTTTCGCAGTATGTAGACGGCTCTCCAATAGCAAATTCGGCAAATACTTCTGCGCTTGACGGCGCGCCAGCCGCATGGGCTGATGAGAAGGTTGCAAAAGGAGCGGTGGATTCATTTGTCAACGATGTACTTAATTCTTCACAATAATTATAATTATGTCTAACGTTTCAAATCAATGGTGCGCTGAAAAATTAACTGGATTTCTAAAATCATCGGTTAAACCAGACAACGCAGATCTTCCTGCAGACACTAGTAGTTTAACTAATTGGCTAAACTGGCCTCTAGGCAAGGGAGCCAAATATATGACACAAATAGCAAGCCCCAAAACGCTGTATAAGGGCGATATTATTATTAGAAGCGGCGCAGAAGACTATGTTGCTGTCGTGTATGACGGGGGTCCAGTATCAGGAACCTATAAAATTGCAGAATTTGACTATATTTCTAAAAAGATCACTAAAAAAAGTACTACAGGGCCAGTGGCGTATATACTACGAATCAGAGGCGCGTATGGAGACCCAGGAATTACAAGTACCGCAGCTGACGGCAAAAAAGTTAGCAGACGATCAAGTTTTCTAACAAAGTCTGGCTCAGTTGAGGTTGATAAGAGGCTTATTGATATAATTGAAAGTGCTGGTATGGCTATGCCAGACGGCTATACTACGCAGCTAACTTCTGGTGTACGTCCAGGAGACTCTAGATTTCACGGTCGTGGAAAAGCAATTGATATACAACTATACCTAAATGGCAAAGCACTAGGACGATATCAAGTTGCGTCAGACTTTAGGCACTACGAAATTTTTGCTCAAAAGGCGCGTCAGATTCAAACAGCTAAATATCCAGAGTTAAACGTTGCATTTAGGTTTGGCGGTTATTTCTCAGGAACACGAGCAAACTATGGCGCGCTAGACTCTATGCATTTTGATATAGGCGGCTCGGCGGGTCTTGGTACCGGTGGCGGGTCTTGGGCAAATGGATTAACTTCTACTATGAGAAACTACTGGGCAGGCGTTACGAGTATCGGTATGGGCGGCGTTGCATAAGGCTTATATATAGAATAGACAAATTATGGCAAACAGCAGCTTTAGTACACCGTTTCCAACCAATCAATCGGTATATCCATACAACAACGTGAATCAGTCGCGTTCAGGGCACGTTTTTGAAGTTGATGACACGCTTGGTCACGAGCGCATAAAGGAAAAACATAAGTCTGGAACGTATCGTGAAATACACGCAGACGGTTCAAGCACCGTAGTTATAGTTTCGAAGCATCACACAACTATACATAGAGACGGCCACGTTACGGTTATTGGCAACGCCAACGTTGATATAGGCGCGGCTGGTTCGGTGTCTAACGTAAATATAACAGTTCATGGCAACGTTAAAATGGAGGTAACTGGCAACTACGAACAGACTGTTACAGGTGAATATAAATTAAAATGCGGCTCATATAAAAACGAAGTGCTTGGCGATAAAGCTGAAAGTGTTGTTGGTAAAAAGGACAGCATAATTGGTAACGGCGTAAATAATACCGTTCGGGCCGGCGGCGTAAAAAGCATGGTTGTTGGCAGCGTTGAAAAAACCGTTCTTGGAGGATACACTGGAATATACACCGGCGCGGCTGATACGACTGCACTTCTTGGAGTGAGTATGTCATCGCCAGCAGGCCCAGCCACAATTGGAGGCCTCTCTGCATGCGTTGACAGCGCGACTACATTAAACATGACTTCGCTTGGGCTGACAAATATGACTTCATCATTTACAAATATAACTACGCCGCTAGTTACTGTACTTGGAGGAGGGGTTGTGGCGGCCGGAGACGTACGAGCAGCTGCTGGAACTACCGGGTTGTTAACTCACCTTCACCTCGGCGACGGATCGAAGGGCATTCCAACCCCGACGGTGCCTGGAGCTCTTGGATAAAAATGTTATTAAACCAAAAATATGCCACTTACAATTTCTAATATTGCTGACCAAAACCTGCTTGGGGTGGCGGCAAGCACTGGCCCACTTGCCTTTACAATCGCATATCCAGAAAATCCGTCAGCAACATTTACAGTTAGTGCTAGCAGTAGCAACGTTGCTCTTGTGCCAAACAGCAACGTCGTGCTTGGAGGCAGCGGCGCAAGCCGTACCGTTACGGTGACGCCGCTAAGCAGCAAAAAGGGCACTGCAACAATCACAATTACTGCAACAGTAAGCGGCACTGCAGTTACTGCGTCTAAAACATTTTTATTTACGGCAAATCGACCGTCGGTATACACCGATACGTATATGGACTGGACAGCGATAACTGGTCCGGTTGATACCTATTTGTATATAAATTTTAAGCCTGAAGTGTTTAACAGCGAAACACTTACTTATGGAAATTTTAAAGAACAACATCGTCCAATAGAATTAATCTATAACGGTCAAGCTCGTTTTCAGGATCTAATAGAAAGTTTTACAATCGTTACTCAGGTTGGGGCAAATGGGATCAATCGAGCTCCTTTTAACGTTGAAACTCCAGTTAATCCATATAACTATGGTACGTCAGGGCCGACGATGCTAAAAAGACGACCATGGAGAGTTGAAATAATACCTGTAACAGACCCAGGTCTTACAGTTGATATACAATATGAAAGTAGAATGGCTGGCGTCTCTAATGTTCCAAAAAGAGTTGGCCGCTATGACATTACTATAAACGCTACATACGTTCGTAACTTACCAATAGTCTCCTATCCCGATATTCAAAACGGAATATATCCAACAGACTTGCATAATGGCACGTATCGTGGTTTTTGGAGCAGCTATCAAGACAAGCCAAATACGGTTCCATCCCAAGGCAGCATATTTTCAGAAATATCGTTTGGCAACCCATTTTTTGATATCAACGAGGATGTGTTAACTGAAGAGGAACTTAATAATCTTAAGTTTGAAACGGTTTTGTATGATTTTAATACACGCCGGGCTCCATACAAGGGTTATGGCGACCCTTCTAAATATCTAGTAATACACCCACGCCCAATAGGGGCTACGTTTACTAAAACTGAATTTGCGTATTATGGAAATACACACGTTCCCGAATTTATTACCGATCCTCAAATACTAGACGTCGACGACCCGAACTATCCTGGCAATATACCTGTTAGGTTAACGTACGCAAAGGCAAACGAAACGTCTTCGGATCTTTTTTCTGCGTTGGCTCCTCCAATTGAAGTCGGAACATACACCGTTACCTTAGAAGCGGTAGATTTAAACTATACTGGCTCAGTAACCCAAGAAATTAAGGTAGTTCCAGTTTCGCCGTCTGCTGCGCAAGAAGCAGCAACAGAATATCAAGAGAAAATAGATATTTTTGAAGCAGAAGTAGTTTCTACTCCAAAAAATAGCAGTTTAAGCAGCTCATCCGTTATATCATACTCTGAAAATGTGTCAACTTCAGACTTTATAAAGAGTGGAGTACTTTCGTTTCTAGAAAAAAGTGATATTCCAGCACTTGGCACAGTAAAAACTCTCGCTGAATGCGCTCAAAATTTACCACAAAAATTGATGTTGTTTGTTGCAGCGAAGATTGCTGCGCTTGTACTTAGTTATATTCCAGGAACTGGCATTTTAAAATTGCTAACTAGTGTGATGGATCTTATTAAAAAAGTCCAACAAATAATGGCACTGATTGAATTTATTAAAGACAATCCATGGGCATTTGCAAATATGGTTCTTGAAGCCACCGGCGCGTATGCCAAACTGGGTGCCATTGCGAACGAACAAATTGATGCGCTTAAATCACAGTTTCCAGGCATTACATCAGGCATTGGTGACGTCGCGGGATTTGTAAAAGATGCTGCAAATGGTCTTGTTGATATTTGTAACGCGGTTGATATAAATGGCAACCCACTCGCTAAGTATATAAAGGCAGACAACACAAAGGTGCCAGAGGCAATTGTAGCGTTTATTCCAGCCACTTCGCGACAACCTGTTGAGGCAAAGGGCAAGTATGATCTCTTTCAATTTAGGTTAAGAGAGGCGTTAAATAAAGACACTGATAAAATAAACACGTTAACAGCTGAAGGAGACACCGTTGGAGTGCAGGAGTATGTTTCAATGCTTACCGCGGTGCACGAACTCGCATACAACTATCACGACCGCATTGCAGCTACTGGGTCAGGCTCTGGGCTGTTGAGTGGAAGCAGCACGACCTCTGACGGCTTAGACTCGGTTTACAATATACTCAGTGAGGCGACAGGCATACTTTCTAGCGTCTATCCACAAAATTCTGGCACAACAAACATTACAACCACCGATACGAGCGGAAGCAAAAAGAAAGCAGGTCTTTCAGTAGACACATTAAATTCTGGCTTTAATACTGCCGCAAATATAGTTAGCGGAATTACAAGTGGGGTAGGGTCTGTTGGAAGCTTCTTGTCCGGGGAGACCGGCTTTTCTTTAACCGGGCTTAAAAATGAGTTTAATTATTTTGCAAAAGAAACGTTGCTGAAAAATCCTGCCTGGTCATCAGAAACCGTTAACGAGTATAACAAGCGGGTAAATAAAATAAAATACGAAATGGAAAACAACTCCGAAGCAATACGCAACAACCCAGCAAATGCGGGCGCGTCTGCTGCCTCAAGCGTGAATTCTGCCTCTTCCTCCTCGTCCTCTGGCAGTTCTTTTTTAAATAGAATAAGTTCATTTGCAGGCTCCCCGCTCGCTAGTACGTTTTTAAACAAATAACTCGTCGACTATATTTGTATAAATAGAATATGAGCCGCAACCTGTCTGACTATAATGATTCTAGAACGACAGTGGTGTCTAGAAAAAATTTATATTCAGATATTGATAACGCCTTTGCGGCACACCCGATCTATAACGACATATTGCCAATTACTGATATTGATTCAATAAAACAAAGCCTAAAAAACTTGTTATTGACAAACCGGTATGACCGCTGCTTTCAACCTGACATCTATTCTGACATAACATCATTGTTATTTGAACAGGTTGATATCTTTTCTGAAATTGAATTAAAGGAAAAAATAGAAAACGTAATTGATCAATATGAACCACGAATAAGCGACTATGAAGTTATGGTTTCAGACGACTCTGAAAAAAATGCATATCGCGTCTCTATTAAGTTTGAAACTTCATACGATTCGTCTTCTGAAATAGTAATATATTTAACTCGTATACGATAATGGAAATTCCTACACAGTCAGTAGCAGTCACAGAATTAGACTTTGATGCGATAAAGGCATCTTTGATAGATTATTTTAAAACTCAAGATGGTCCGTTTAAAGACTGGGACTATACTGGATCTGGTTTAAACTTATTGGTTGACGTACTCGCGCATAACACTCACTATAATGCTATACTCGCGCACATGGCGGTAAACGAAAGCTTTATAGATTCGGCACAACTTCGTCAAAATGTTGTATCGGCAGCAAAGTTAATTGGCTACACTCCACGAAGCGCCGTTGCTGCAAAAGCAAAAATTGCGTGCAGCGTACCTCCTCGGACTGACTCAATAAATGAGTATGTGATACCATCCGGTTCGCTCTTTTATTCAAACATAACCGATCGTACAAAAAATAGAGGCTACAAATTTACTAACCTAAACGATATTGTTTGTCGTAAAAATTCAAACGGCTTGCTGGTAGCAAATAACGTTGAAATACATCAGGGCGAAATTGTAACAAAACGCATTCAAATAAATTCTGCACAAAGTAATAACGAATATATTATAGACGATAAAAACATTGATTTAAGCACCTTAAAGGTAGCAGTGTTTCAAAACGGAAGGTCTGAAATAAATGAAGTATACAGCAGATTTTCTGATATAAATGCAGTTAACGGCTCTACTCCAATTTATTTCGTGTATGAAAATTATAACGGAAACTATGTAATATCATTTGGTAATGGTGTATTTGGTAAAAAGCCTGATAATCTTAATGTCTTAGAGCTTAGTTATTTGATTACTGACGGGGTTGGTTCAAATGGTTCAAATATATTTTCATATTCAAGCTTTTTTGATTCCACTAAAATTACGAAGGTTGATCTATTTACTATAGATCGTGCTCTAGGAGGAGCCGACCAGGAATCGACAAGCAGCATAAAATACAACGCCCCGTTGCAGTATATCTCTCAAAATCGTGCCGTCACCGCAGAAGACTATAAAACGTTAATATACGGAAAATTTCCAAACGTAAAATCCATATCAGTATGGGGTGGTGAAGAAAATGAACCGCCTCAGTACGGTAAAGTTTTTGTGTCAATTAGAAAAAATAGAGACATTAACTACACGTCTGACTTTTTAACCTATGAAGAAAAGCAAGAAGTATTATCTTACTTAAGCGATAAAAAGGTACTTTCAATATTTCCTGAAATAGTTGATCCAGAATATGTAAATATTGTTCTTGACGTGTTGTTTAAATATAACCGCAACCTTACCACATACACAAAGGTACAACTTGAAAACAAAGTCAAAGAAACAATAAGTGCGTTTAACACCCAATATCTAGATTCATTTGACGGCGTATTTCGTCATTCATTTTTAACAAAGACTATTGACGGCTCAAACCCATCAATATTAAATTCCCACGTAAGAATCTATATTTCTAAAAGCGCAACGCTTCTCGCAGATTCTCCAGAAAAGATAACTTTAAAGTATGGTGTTCCACTTACAGTTGACAATGACGTTACGATTATAAATTCAACCGGATGGGACTATAACGGGGTAACGTATTATATCGGCGACACAAAAGATGACACTTCAAATGACGTTCGCTCGTTGTTTATATATTACTACGACTCAAATAATATACCTATTGTAAAGGAAAAAAACGTTGGCAAAATAACATTAAGCACAGGAATATTAGAATTAAGTCCACTATTTGCTGACGAAAATATTACTTTAACGCTAGATCTTATACCGCTTTCAAATGATCTTGCGCCAAAACGCAATCAACTTATACAAATTGATACTTCACGACTAAACGTCTATGGCGAAGTTGACGCTATTGCTGTTGGTGGATCAAACCGTGCAGTAGAATATACAACATTTAGTAGAGACCGTTAAGCATGCTCCTAAGTATAGCAAATTCTCGTCCGCGTAACATGGAATCCATTGGAGTGGAGGGGCTCTACCCGCCGGCTCTACGAGAGTCAGCGAGTTCGCTTATTGGATTTATTGAACAATACTATAATTATTTAAACAGCATTGGGTTGCCGTCAAACGAGATTGCAAACATTACTCGTGACAAAGACATTGATATTGTATCAAACAAGTATCTAACCGAAATACAGAGCCTTATAGCGCGAAACATACCAAACAGCCGCGCAGTTGATAAAGTTACTCTCTACAGAATTATTATACAGTATTATCGTACACGCGGGTCAGAAGACAGCATACACACCTTTTTTAAAATTTTCTTTGATGAAATTGTAGATATATTCTATCCACGAAACTATTTGTTTGACCTGTCTGGAGGTCGTGGGTCGTGGTCACCTCTTAATATAGCTTCTCTTAGAGAGACCGCCACAAATCCAAATAAAGTTACTATAGAAGTAACATCAGACTATAAAATAGGGCCGTTTTCAATTTTTGACCAGGCGCCATACGTGGTAACGCTAAAGGCATTTAGTAAGTATGTATGGACCTATGACGGCGGTCAAAAGTCATTTAACTTGCCGTATATTGAACGCGTAAATATATCTGAAGTTGGGCAGCCCGCAGTATTTAGATGGGTATACAAGTACCGAGACGAGGTTGAGTTATACAGCACCGACGACACCCCATGGCCTGACGAGGCGCAGTGGCAAGTATTTTCTCGCAACATTGAAACATCATTTGCCCCTGTTGGGGCGATGGATCTTGAGTCAGGGTTGCTGTCGTTGATGGAAAATGGCGTAATCAATTTGGAAGAAAACGCAACGGGTGGTAGTTCGTTAATTATAAAAAATATACAATACGACACTGCAGAAATAATACCGATACTTCCGACGATTGAACCCGAATTAATAACTGATGAATTTTCGTCAGTATTACTTGCTACTCCGCTATGGCAATTTTCTTCTGTTGCCGCTACACTGTCTGGCTTTAAAATTACTACAGAATTTGCAGTTACGACTGAAATATCATGGGATGATTCGACGCCTCTTACAGTTGCTGCCAGTGGCGTGCCTGTTTCTCACTCATACGTATTACCAATAGTCCCATCACCGATTGTACCAATTCCAGTGAGTGACATTGGTAGAAACTTTATTGATGAGTCGCAGCTATCAAACGAAATAGTTAGTGAAAACATAATTGTTATTGGAGACGACGACATTGATATTTCACTCTATGGCTTAACAACTGAGGACGCCGAATTTTTAATCGTTGAAAGAGGACTTGAGCCAGAAAGAAATGCTCTTGCTGTTGAAAGTGGAGTACGCGAAGAAAGATTTATCGCTATCGTTGACAGCAAAAATGTTGAGTATTATCACATATTTAATGTAGAAGTATTTCCGCAATACACTACGAAAATTGGAGACTTCGTTCATTCTTTAGAAGATGTTCAGGCCGGAGAATATAACGGTGACTTTAGACTGTCAAAAGTGTATCGTAGTATAGACCTTGATCCAATCTCTTGGGTTGAAATTGATAAAAACGTTGATGTTTGGACCTATGAAGACAACAAGTCATTTGCGTCTGACTTATACAAGCTGCATGACGGCGAGTATTGGCAAAAATATTCTTATCGCATACGGTGCGGCCTCCCTCAAGAGGATTGGATAAATGACTATTTACGATTTGTACACCCTTCAGGCTTAAAGTTGTTTAGCGCAATACTCTATGAATTTGTCTCTCGCACTGCATGGAACAACGCGATTGACTACAGAGCGAAAAAGCCACAAGACAGCTATTTGTGGTTAAACACATATGACCCTCCAGTTGTTGGCTATCATACCCCACGCTATCAACCTGGCTGGTTAACTGGAAACGAACGTCTGCTAACAATTATTCTAGAATATCTAAAGAGTAGCGGAAGCGAAGATGATTTTATACGAATGATAAGAATCATTGTTAAACTTTTTTCGCAAAACGCTAATCCGCGAAATAAAACCATTCGTACAGAATATCAGGGGTGGCTAAAGTATCTTGATCCCAATGAACTTATAGCTGGCTATGCAGACAAAACTTTTGACGAGGCAAACTCTCCTTGGGTTGACAACTCGCGAACGTTGTTTAATAATATTTCGTCATTTATCAGCTTTAGATACAAAGACACGTCTTATTATCCGTGGTTCTACAGTCAGCTGATACCTCTTGACCCAGTATACGAAGACACCGACCTAAGTTATAACGAAGCGACTATAAGTTCGTTTGACATTGAAATGACGCCATACAATAACAGCACGCTTGAAGACCGGGAGCCGCTAACGTATCGCCACGCTCTTGAGCAACAAAATGGCGACGACTTTATAACAGAAGACAGCAGTAAGCAGTTTATTACGGAAGGTCAAGTGCACGCAAGAACCGTGACAAGTTTTACATCTAACAAGTCTGTTGTAAAAGAAAATGAAATTGTACGTTTCTATGCGCTGACAAAATATATACCTGAAGGTACGACTCTCTACTGGAACGTTTCAGAACCAAATATCTATCCTCAGTCTGGCACGTGTGTCGTAAAAAATGAAGTGGCAGTCTTTAGAGCAGTACCGCTTGTAAACTTTACTGACGGCGCCTCTCAAACATTTACTGCAACTATTCGTCAGGGCGGGCCAAACGGCGCAATACTTGCCAACAGCGAACCAGTTACTGTAAATAATAATTTAGATTTACCAACATACTTAATATCAGCAAATACAAACAGCACAATCGAAGGTGGCGGAGTAACATTTAATATAACAACAACCGGCGTTGATGACTACGAAGGGTTATACTACGTAGCTTCATTACCAAATGACGTAGCGCCAGCAATGGGAGGCCTGGTTGTTAAAAATAATGCTGCGTCATTTACTCTAATGGCGTCTCTAGACGACTTGAATTCTGAAGGCTCAGAATATTTTGACGTTAAAATATACGCGTGTGACTCCGCCGGATTAAGTGTCGCAACAAGTGAAAGCATAGAAATAAAAGATGCATACAGAGTGTGGGAATTTATTTCAAAGCCTGCACAACTTTCTGATTTTTCTGTGTCAACAAGCCCAGCATCACAAATACAAATTGGATGGAATGACGGCTCACTCGCTCAAACACTTGATAGCGCCGACCTCGTGTCACACACCTATTCATAAGATAATATAAATATAGCATATGCCTGACGTAAAATTTTCACAGCTCACGCCAATAACTGCAGCGCAATCCGCTGACTATATACCAATTGTTGATGTTTCTGACCCTCTTATGTCAGAAAATGGAAGCAACGCAGTCATAAGTATTGGTGACCTTACATCTTCGCTGTTTGATGGCATGGCAAACGGCTCTATAAGCATCTCTAAACTACAAGCAAATCCAACCTTTACTGGAAACGTCACTCTGCCAAGCACGACGTCCATTGGTGAAGTAGGCGCAACCGAAATTGGTTTTTTATCTGGATTACGCAACAACATACAGTATCAGTTAGACAACCCATTTTTTCCAGTTCCTGGCACACTAACGATTGGACCTGGAACGACAACAAACGCGCCGCTTAGATTAATGGCTGGTACAAACCTAGCAACTCCAGTCTCTGGAAGCGTTGAGTTTGACGGCACAAACTTGTACTACACAAATAGTACCCCCGCGCGCCAAATATTGGCTACTAAAACCTATGTAGACGCAGCAGTATCAAGTATAATAGACGGCGCGCCTGATCTTTTAAACACGCTTAACGAAATATCGATAGCACTCACTGCTAAGGCTCCTTTAGCCAGCCCAACCTTTACGGGAACAGTAACTCTACCAACTGGTACAGTCACAAGCGACATGATTGTAAACAGCACAATTGTTAATGCAGACATTAGTCTAACCGCAGCAATTGCAGGCACAAAGATTAGTCCAAATTTTGGATCAGGAAACGTTATCACTACTGGATCACTTACCGTTGGTGACGACGCTCAGTTTACAAGCCGTATTGGAACAACCGACGTCACTCCACAATCTCAAGTGATTGGTGCGAGTGACAACGCCGGAGCTCTCTTTGGGCGCTTTTCAAACGACGGCGCGTCGTCACGACACAGTTTCATAAAGTCTCGCTCGACAACAAAGGGCGCCCACTCCATAGTATTTGCCGGCGACGACTTGGGCATGATCGTCGCTGGCGGCTCGGACGGAGTAAAAATAGTCGAAGCGACTCGAATACACTCAGAAGTTGACGCCGCAGTCGCAGTAGCTGGAGGCTCATTTGTTGTTGGAAAGCGTTATCGTATAGTGGCTCTTGGAAACACCGTTTGGGCTGCTGTTGGATGGGTCGCTGTTCCGCCAGCAACAAACCCGGCAGTTGGAGACTTTTTTACAGCAACCGCGTCTGGTACAGTTAGTACAGGAACTGCGAGCGAGGAGCCAAAACTTGATGTTATGCCAGGCCGCTTGATATTCAGTACAACTGGTAGAGGAGCAGCTACTGTCACCGCACGCATGCATATCAACAGCGACGGCAACGTTGGCATCAATACAACCACGGTTGATCCAAGTTGTTTGCTTCAGCTGACAAGCACGGCTAAAGGATTTCGACCACCAGCAATGACGACGTCTCAGCGCAACCTTATTACTTCGCCAATCGCCGGCCTAATGATTTACAACAGCAGCACTAATAAATTAAACTTTTATAACGGGAATGCATGGGAAGCAGTAACTTCAACACCCGCGTAATTCTATAAAATACCAAAGAGAGACTCCCTATTAGCAATTAACCGCTAAATAACTATTATAAATATAGCATATGGCTACAGTAAAAATTTCGCAGTTAAATGAGTTAAGCAACCCTACGCAAGTAACTGCGGGTGACCTACTGCATATTATTAACATAGAAGAATATTCGCAAAATTATCCGGCTGGCACAAACAAAAGAATCAAGGCAATAACACTTGCAAACGGTCTTGCTGGACTAGCAACTACTATTCCTCCAGTAATACAGTCAGCGCTAGACAGCAAGGTGTCACTTGAAAATTTTAATAATGCCGGACTAAAAATTGCTGCGCCAGTCGCTGCAGCGACTACAACAGGTATAAACCTAGCCAGCACGCTAAATGGAGTCTTTATAGACGGCGTACAACTCGCTGTTAATGATCGCCTGCTTGTAAAAGATCAAACATTAAATAAATTTAACGGCATCTATGTAGTAAACGCTGGTGTGCCTACACGAGCAACTGACTTTGACACAATAACAGAAATTAACGGCGGCTATGTGCTTGTAAATGGAGGAGACACCCAAAGGGGCGCAGGATTTGCAGTAACTACTACAGTCGCGGTGGTTGACACCGATCCGATTGTATTTACTCAATTTACTTCCGCGGCTACAAATATCAACAAGGCTTCTATAGGTCTTGGTCAAGTTAATAACACGAGTGACCTCAATAAGCCGCTGTCGACAGCAACAATTGCTGCTCTAGCCCTCAAGCAAGGCACAATAACAGGTGCGGCATCAACAATAACCACGGACAACCTTGCTATCAATCGCGCACTAGTTTCGAGTAGCGGTGGTAAAGTAGCAGTAAGCGCGATAACAAGCACCGAGTTAGGACGTCTTGGCGGCATCTCTGGCAACGTTCAAACTTTGTTGGATGCAAAGGCTCCAATCAACAACCCCACATTTACTGGAACTGTAACGCTACCAACAGGAACAACGATCGGAGGAGCCCCAGTTGCCCTCATTCCGCCCGGTGCAGTTATGGCTTTTGCAATGCAAACGGCACCAAGCGGGTGGCTGCCTTGTGACGGCCGTCGCATAAGTCGCACAAACCCACTCTATGCGCCTCTCTTTGCTGCAATTGGTACCATATACGGCGCAGGAAACGGCTCTACAAATTTTGACATTCCAGACCTTCGCGGGTATTTTGTTCGTGGCTGGGACGACGGCCGCAGCGTTGACGATGGACGGGCGTTTGGATCAAATCAGGCCGACGCTTTACAAAATATTACAGGCAAAATAAATTTAAACACAAATGCTGGTCTTGCGGCAAGTTTTAGTGGCGCTTTTTACTCTGAAGAAGGCAGTACTTCAACACAAGTTCGATTTGGAGAAGGAGGAGTACCTGGTGACTATACGTTTGATGCGTCACGTGTCGCCAGAACTTCAACGGAAACTCGCCCTAAAAACATCGCGATGCTCTATTGCATTAAACTATAATAACTAAAGATCTATGCCATTTAAAATTTCAGAACTTACTCCCAGTCTCTCAATCACAGCCAATGATCTTATACAGATTATTGATGTTGATGACGGCACCATGGGAGCCAGCGGCACAAACAGAAGCGTGACAGCCGGAGTTGCGGCAAACGAAATTGCCGATCTTATTACAAGCGTGCCGTCTATTGTAGCGACAGCCTTATCCACAAAGGCAGATATCAACGGCCCTACTTTTTTAGGAACTGTCACTCTTCCAACCACGACTTCTATTGGGCCTGTAAACAGCGCTGAAATTGGACGCCTCAGTGGAGTTACAAGCAATATCCAAACACAATTAAATAGCAAATTATCTACATCAAGTCCAAGTTTTAGTAATACTGCGGTATTTTCAAATTCTTCTGCCAATTCACTAACAGTTGGGGCGCTACACTGCA
>Ga0208169_1000068_pt1 | contig 31122 bp, 32 predicted proteins | sample Colrivmeta1548B3_FD_187646 | JGI IMG/M metagenome (GOLD analysis project Ga0208169, IMG submission 187646) | Estuarine microbial communities from the Columbia River estuary - metaG 1548B-3 (SPAdes) (version 2) | ecosystem: Environmental > Aquatic > Marine > Intertidal zone > Estuary | place... | reverse complement strand
AACGGCACATCGGTTCCTGATCACCTTGATCCATTTACCGGTTTGAAATTAGTTGATGAACCAAAGCGCGAAGTTAAACCTAAAACACAACAGCTCAATAACCTATTCTAATGCTTGATGAAACAAAGCTTTTTGATTTTATAAAGATTATGTTTACAAAGCCACAGCTTTATAAACAAATTAAACAACACAATAAAAAGCGCCATCATTTTATGATTAATAGATTCTTTGCGATTAAGTATCCGGAGAATGCTCAAGCGTTTAATATCAATGGTATTGAGGGTTCATATGTAGTTGATGCATGGAGCTTGTTAGCCCGTAGATTCACAAGTGTACCTGGTTGGATTTATACAAAGACAGCTAAAGCTAAACAGGCCCCTACTTCTAAAAATGAATATATACCTACAGATAAGGCCGTTGAAGTTTATATGAGAAAGTACGAAATCGGCGGTCGTGAATTTAAAGAATTACAAAAGTTTGCGGGTCCTGCATTAAACGCAGAACTCCAATCAATTGAAAAAAGTATTCAGGTATATTAATATGGATTCATTTAATACTGCGTCAATGTGTGATGTCATTGATATCACCCTCTATAAATTTAATTACTACGATAATTTAATTTGGACAAAGTGTTTGAATCAACTTGACTATTCAAATGTAAACGAAGATTCAATTCTAGTTACACCATATCAATTGCGTTTATTACTTGATTTGAATTTTAAGCGCGAATTGATGAAGATTAGGGCAATTGCTTTAGAACTTATTCATCGAGATGCTAATTCAATTTACTTCTTAAATAAGATTTTAACAGATTTTGATAGATTAAAATATATCAAGCTTACATTTTCAAAGTCTCGTTATTTTTCTAGAATGGTACAAATTGACGATGATAAGCAGATTAAATATTCATTCAAAATCTTAAGAGCAACTCTTCGCCTAAATCAAATATTAAGCTTTGATCAGATTAAAGCTATCAATCCAGTTCTTAAAGAACTTAATATTATTAAAGACAAGCAATACAGTCGAGGTTCAGCTGGTGACTTACTTAGACTTTTTGAAAGGGCACTTAATACAATGGATATTACGGACGAACAAGTTGACATTCTTGCAGTTTTAATGGATGTGCTTTCATATAAGCTTGAAACTGACAACCCAGAGATTTTATTGGTCACAGATTGGTAGATATATAAAAGAAAGTATAACTTTCTTTATGAAAAAGCTTATTGCAAAGCTACGTGATCTTGTTAAGAATTTTGGTAAGCGTGAAGAATTAGTATACATCACGGTCTTCTTATGGATTGCGATGGGTATTCTTGGTGCTGTCAAAGGTGTTAATTTTAGTCAGCTTGGAATGTACTTTGGCGCGCTTACAGCTTATGTAGCCACTTATATTTGGGGTGAATCTCGCAGACCTAGTGAAAAAACAGGTTTAATGAAACCCGGTCCTAGTTCAAGACGAGAAATCATGATTTATGTTATTGTTGTACTTTGGTCAATTGTTGGGGCATTTGCTATTTGGTATAAAGCAAATCTAAGTGACCTTGCAGTTTATTTTGTTTCACTCACTGGTTTTGTTGCTTCCTGGATTGCAGGCGAAGTTTATAAACCACAAGATTCAGTTGCCGTTGCAAAGGGTAATAAACCTAAACTACCTGGTATTGGTGGTAGTAATGCGCCTGAAAATAATGCGATATAAATAATAATATGGTCACAGGACAAAGAGCAACAGAGATTGGCGATGTTATTATCGCAAGACTTTTAGAACCTTATAAGAACATTGTTCGTGTAGTTGATTACAGCATTCTTGCAGGTATTGACAACATGTTTACAGTTGGTACGATTAATCTATATGAGGGTTCTACAACGGTCTCAGGTTTCGGCACAAATTTTAATTTGTCAGCCGGTGATACTATTATTGTTGGCAATACAATCTTAGAAGTTGCCACTCAAATCTCGCCCATCCACATTGAGCTGGCATCCCCAGCTCCATTCACGGCACAAAAAGCTAAGTTTATGCTTCCTGTAAACGAAAACAATAACTTTGTTTACAAGTACAGGTATTCTAATAATGGTGAAGAGTTTTCTGAATTTGCTCCCCTAAATAAAAATTTAACACCAGGTGATCTGTTTTATTTAACATGGGACGGCACTGTTGATTTGTATCTTGATATTAGAGCTGAAGTAGATAGACTTGGTTTAGATGCTTCAATTGTTTTAATTGATGTTACATTCACGGTTGAGGACCAAGACGGTATCATCGAAGCTTGCCCACAATACTGTATTGATTGTGCTGATCCATTGAATTATAGCGGTTGTGCTAATATTAAAGTTGAATGTGAAACATCTGACAATATTTTCAAACCTTATCAGCTAACAAGAAATAACAATCTTTATAACCAACTTGTTGAAATTACAAGCGACATTTTTGGTCACGGTGTTAGGTACTACAGAACAGTGCCAGACGAAAGAACTAAGGATGTTATCTTTATGGAATATTCGCTGTTCAATGTTGTTGCAGCGGGTGACCTAAAAGTATCTGTACCTGATAATGAATTTCCAACTGAAGCAATGCAGTACGATGTATTTGGCATGGGCTTTGAGGACTTTGAAATTCATATCACAGATTATCAGTTTGAAAAAACATTTGGTCTTGGCAATAGACCAAGAGTAAAGGACTATCTTTATTTCCCAATCAACAATAAAATGTATGAGGTTAAATCTGTGGCACTTGCCGACGAATTTAATATACAACATACTTATTGGAGAGTAATGCTGTCTAAATACCAAAACAGATCAGCGGTTGCTAAACCACAAGAAATTGAAGCAGAACTTGAAAATCTTGTAATGGGCGTTGAAGAAATCTTCGGCGAAGAGATTCAACAAGAATATGTAAAGGCAACCGATCCACAACAACTTAAATCAACGCCACACCAATGGGACGATGGCGTACGTCAAAGATCGGCGGCGGCACTTAGAATTGTAGATTATGATTTGAAAAATAGATGGACACTTGTTTCTAAAAACTATTATGACCTTTCATCTGTAGAAACAGATATTGATGCTGTTGACTATATACAAAAATCAACACAGTCAATCAACGACAACTTAGCATTTACAACTTGGTTCTCACCAGTATTTGATACAATGGATACAACAAAGTACCAGATTTTAAACGGCGACCAGTTTGGCGAAGGTATCAATGTAAGAATTTCATCACAGGTATTAGAGGTAACCCTAAACGGTCAAATCTATACATTTACACATAATATGATTTTGGGTTCACATGAGTGGTACGGGCTTGTTATCAATATGTCGAATACATTCCGTGAACTTAGTGCATATATCTATTATTTAGATGAATCAAATAACAGAAACAGACCACAAGATGCAAATAATAATTTGCAACTAGAATTTAGTGAAGTCAAGCCAATTGACCAAGCAGTTATTTGGGACCTAGATAGACCTTACAAACTAAAAGGCGGTCTAGTAAAATTAACAAACTTGAGACTTTGGAAAAAGACGATTGAACAGGAACAACACCACAATATACTTAATCAATCACTGGTTAGAGATGCACACTTGGCAACCATTGTGGACAATGCTATTCCTTCTCTTTCTTACCAGAGATACCATAACGCAAGATAAATCTTTTTGGCATCAAATTTTATAGCAGTAATATACTAGATATATATAGTATCATAATAACAGATTATATTTATGAGTGATAAGAACAATGGTATCCGTTCTGCGGCTGACCAAATTAGAGATGAACTAGACAGTCTAATTGGTGATGGTGAATCACTTAGCGGTATTGTAGAGGTTGATCCACAGTTACCAGTTAAAGGTGAACATTATGCACCTTTTGATTATAAAACAATTAAAGGCAATGCCGACATTCAAGCTAAAAAGACCATCACAAGTTTGATGAAATTTTATTTGGATGCAGATATTATTGAACAGGACGAATACGTTAAGGCAAAAAAGAAGATGGACGAGATGACAATGAGTTCATTGGTCTACCAACTTCAAGCCGGTGAGCGAGCGCTGACAACACTCTTGCAAACAATTGAAGATGGTGAATTAGCACCACGTATGTTTGAAGTACTAGCTACTCTGCAAAAATCAATGCTTGATATCATCAAATCACAGACAATGTACTTGATGGCAACCGAGGAATCGGTAAAGCGTATTGCTAGAGATGCTGAAATCTATAGAGAAAAAACAAACAAGCGCATTACAGATGAAGCTTCTGGTGGTAATAACACTGGCGGTAATGTGCAAAGAGGTACACGCGACCTAATGTCAAAAATTAGAGCGGGTATTGATAATAATATCGAAGACGTCGAAGCTGAAGAAAACGATCTATGAGCGATTATACTGGAGATAATGTTTGGATTCCTAAAGGTGAATCTGACGACATTACAGATATTGACATAGAAGAAAACACAGAAGATTAATATGGGACGTGTAAAACTATTTGAGGAATATAAATTAGATAAAGATATTCAATTTATAATTGATGAAATTCTATCAGCAAATGATTATGATAGTTGGGAAGATTTCCTAGATAATCAATCGTTAGGAGATTGCCAGGGTATTATATCAGAAGTTTCAAATATAATTAAATCAAACAAATTAAAAGGATTTAAGTCAGTTTTCGGTGAAATTGAAATCATAGACATGGCACATGATGAAGATGACATGGGTAAAATTATGACACATCATTGGATCTTATATAAAAAAGATATTTTAGATTTTAGCAAAGGTACATTAAAGGATTTTATTGATTCCAATGATTATAATTCAATATATGCAGATACAGATGCGTTAGACTTTAATCCCATAAGAATAACTAATATATGAGCGATTATACTGGAGATAATGTTTGGATTCCAAAAGAGGATTCAGATACAGAAGCATCGAAACTTGTATGGTCCACTAATAAAGTCAATGACTTAGTTTTAGCAATGGACCAGGGCTATCGCCCCAAGATTGCTTTACCATTTTACGAAAGTAAGCAGTACCTTCGTAAGGGTAATATTGTATTTGAATATACGGATGAAGAAATTGCAGAACTAGCAAAATGTGCAAACGATATTGTATACTTTGCTGAGCGATATGCTGTTGTAATGACAGATGAGGGTATTCAACAAGTTAAACTTAGAGATTACCAAAAGCAGTTACTTAAAGATTTCCAGGACAATCGATTCAATGTTGTACTTGCATCTAGACAGATGGGTAAAACCGTCACGGCGTCTATTTTTAATGCTTGGTACCTGACATTCAACTTTGATAAGACAACCCTACTACTTGCCAATAAATCAGATACAACTAAAGAGATTATTGACAAAGCAAAAGTTGTACTTGAAAACCTACCGTTCTATATGAAGCCCGGTATTATCAAGTATGACGTTATGAACGTTAAGTGTGACAATGGTTGCCGTATTGTTGGTCAATCAACAACTGCAAAATCGGGTATTGGTTTTACAATCCACAACCTGTATTTGGATGAGTTTGCTCACGTGCATCCTTCAATTGTGGATACGTTTTATGAAAACGTTTATCCAACGCTTTCGGCTTCGAAGGTATCTCGTATTAATATCACATCAACACCGAACGGCTTTAATAAATTCTATGAAATTTATTCGGCAGCTGACCGCGGTGAAAATGCATATAAACCAACACGTATTGATTGGTGGCAACACCCAGACCGTGATGATAGCTGGTACAAACGAGAACTTAATAACCTAGGTTCTGAAGAGGCATTTAATAGACAGTATGGTAATGAATTCGTTTCATCGTCAAACCTGCTATTTAGCCCGGGCACAATGAAGATGCTACGTAAAGGCATTAAGAATTATGTATACCACGACCTAGATGAATTTGAAAATATTCATATGGATATGAAGGGTTTTCTTCAATGGCATCCAGATTTTGATCCAGCATATGCAAGAGAAGATGGAAGATTCTTCACGTTCTCAATTGATATTGCGGAGGGTAATGGTGGTGACTATTCTGTTATCAACATGTTTGAATTAATACCTATGAAAGAAAAGCATATGGAAATCTTACAAAATCCGGGTGCCATGTATGACTTTTTCATGTTAAAACAAATTGGCGTATTTAGGTCTAATGAACATGTTATTGAAGACTTTGCAAAAGTTCTCTATACACTTTCAGTAGATATTTTCAATCCGGAGAACACAAAGCTGGTTATAGAATTCAATACATACGGTACAATTCTTATTAAATATTTGACTTCTCTTTTTCCAAGACGAAATGACTTTGATGAAGAAATGATTGTTAGGTTCAAACACCGCCATGACGCCAGGGTTTTGAAGCCGGGTATTCGTATTAAATCAGATAACAAACCGGTGATGTGTCAAAACCTAAAAAAGCTAGCAGAAGCTAACCGCGTCTATTTTGATGAAAAGACAACAGTTGACGAAGCGTCAATGTTTGGTACTTTACCAAATGGTTCTTACGGTGGACAGCACGGTAATGATGATACTATTATGACGTGTGTAACTATCTGTGAATTTATCGGTACTACTGATTATGCCGACTTTGTGGAAGAAGCGTTAGATATTATTGATGAAAGTCTACATGATAAAATGGAATCTATTTTATATAAAGATTTTGATGGCGATGGAGACCTACAGTATGATATTTATGATCTATTATCATAACAATTAGATTAAAACGGAGATATATACATAAAATAAAAAATATAGTTATACATCATGGCACTAAGTCCACAACTATTACAATTTAAAAGTTCGGGTGTTTACAGACTAGAATTTGACAAGTCTCAGACTTCAAATATTCCAGCTGAAACTATCAGACTGGTTGTAGGTCACTCTAAGAAGGGTCCTTACAATTCTCCAGTTCTTATTAGCACTACTGAACAGTTTATCGAGGTTTTCGGTTCAATCGACAAGAACCTTGAAAAGAAAGGTATGTTCTTCCACAGATCTGCGCTTGCAGCTCTAACAAGAGGTCCTATTCTAGCACTTAACCTGTCTTCTTTTGACGCATACGTACCACCGGTTTATGATCCATTAAATCCAACGGTTATTGTTACACCAGAGTCTGGTGATTACATCAACTATAAGGGTCTAATTACTAATGCAACTGATGCAACGCTTGTAACACAAGAAGGTAAAAACAGCTATTCAAGCTTTTTCAACACTGAAAAATTCTGGACACCATCAGATGCTGAATTGAATGCAGTCGTTGGTACATTTGAAAAAAATGCACTAAGATTTATCAATATCAAGCAAGATGATATCACTGTTATTGTTAGAGCTGCTCAAGACACAAAAGGTTTTGATATTCTAGCAAGAGACTGGTATGGTGAAGGTAATGTACCTGCACACCTAAATGCATTTGATTACATGTCAGACTTTATGGTTGACGTATTTGTATTCAAGGGTTCATTTGAGGCAGCTGCAATGGATACGGATCCTATTTACGGTGAATACTTCACAACGGCTGGTTTAAATAAAACAAAGCTTGATGAGTTTGCAAACCTAAGACAAGTTTCTCTACTTGCAAAATACACAGGTTCGATCCTACCAAACTTCACTGATAAAGAAGGTAATAACCTTTACATTGAAACTATCATTAATTCTGAAGCAAGAAGAACTGGTCTTTTCTGCGCGGTTCAAGAAGATGCAATCCTAGATGAAACAGGCACTAAGCTTGATCTAGTTGGTCACTCATACAGTGCTGGACTTTCTTATGATCTTCTGTCATATGCTATCGGTGCTGGTGCAAGATCTTATGCACTTGATTCAAACCTAACGTACACTTGGCAGTCAGGTGCATTTGTAGATTTTGTATCTACAGCTGGTGCTCATGACCTAGACCTAGTTGCTGGTGATTACATCCTAGCAGCTGAACCAAATAGATTGGTTAAGGTTCTAAGAATTGCTAAAACTGTTGATGGTGTTACGGGTGATATTACATACAGAGTATACACATCTGGTGAAGCTGCGGCAACTTCAGACTTTAAAGGTTACAAGTCATTTGAAAAAGCAGTTTCTCACTATAAAACATTTGTACTAAATGGTGCTGCAGTTGGTGCACAAACAATTACTGATTGCCTAGATGCAGTAACACTTGGTTCTGGTCTAGCAAACGCACTAGTTGATAAAGACAATATTACTTTCAGATATATTGTTGATACATTCGCATCTTATGACGGTGGTCTTCTAAACAAGGTTCAGCTATCTGCACTTGCAAAAGAAAGACAGAATGCATCTGCGATTCTAAATGCTCCAGCAATTTTTGAATTCAAGAAGTCAACTAACCCTTCATTCACTAATGCAGGCGGCGCGTTTGATATCAACTACATTGCAACTGGTGGTAACCTAGATAAGAATCCAACATCTCTTTATGCTTTACCAGGTATCAATGATGGTGCTAACTACGCATTCTACTACACTGCACTTATCGCTAGAGAAAATAACAAGGACCTAGTGGTTCCATCTGCAGCTTACGTATCTAATAACTTTATTGATAAGTACACTGATTCTGCACCATGGGCAATCGTTGCCGGTCCAAGAAGAGGCGTTATCTCAGGTTCTGGTATTGTTGGCGCTGAATACGCGTTTGATAAGGCAGATAGAGACGTACTTGAGCCATTCGGTATCAACCCAATCGTTTTCCAAAGAGGTGCGGGTCTAACTATCCTAGGTAACAAGACTGCACAGCAGTCAGTTCAATCAGCTCTTTCTTCAGCTCACGTAAGAGAGGTGTTGATTTACATCCAGGACGGTCTAGCAGCAATCCTAAAGGATTACGTATTTGAATTCAACACACCACAAACAAGACTTGAAATCAAGACACTTGCAGATTCATTCATGGAATCAGTTAAGGCGGATTACGGTGTGTACGATTACAAAAACGTAATGGATACAACAAATAATACAAATGAGGTCATTGACGCAAACATCGGTATCCTAGATACTTTTGTTGAGCCGGTTAAAGGTCTAGAAATTGTTGTTCAAAGAACTACAGTTCTAAACACTGGTGAAATTGCGACAGGTAACTTCAATTAATCAGATATATAAAAAAAGATTATAGAAGATATGCCACTTCCACATTATTCACAAGATCAAACAAGCAAGAAAGGTAGAAACTTTGAACCAGTTCAACAGAATCTATTCGAAGTAACTATCCTTCCTCCAGCCGGTGTTGCAAATGCTGGCATGCTACTTCAGCATGTTAAGTCAATTTCTGGTATGGATATCAACAAAGCTATCGGCACGACTGAGCAGAAGTTTAAGTTTGTAACACGTTCATTCGCTGGTCAGCCAGATACAACGTCTATCGACCTAACAGTTGGTTTTACACTTAACCTAAACGAAGCTAACGAAGCTTATGTTTACAAAACACTAAAGGATTGGTATAAACTAATCTACAACCCTAACACTGGTGAAATGGGCCTTAAAAAGGATTACGTTGGTACAATCATCGTTACTCAATTCAACAGAAAGGGTGATATCTTTAGAACGGTTACTCTAGAAGATTGTTTCCTAATGTCTGGCTTGCCATTCCTAGAAGCTGGTGATTATTCAGCAGCTGAACCACAGGAAATGGAAGTTCAATTCAGATGTGATTCATGGAAAGAAGAACTAGCTTAATTGATTATTAATTTAATTTTGGAGAGCAGGGTAAAACCTGCTCTCTTTTTAACCCTAAAAAAGTTATTATAATACCATTATAATATGAGTTCAAAACTAACTAACAAATTGCAAGTACTATTATCCGAAGACGAGGTTGCGGTCCTCAATAGGATTATATTAAATGATGCAATCGAAAGAGGTATTAGACCTATTTCAATGTCCGCTTTTATTAGAGAATTAATCAGAACTGAGATAGAATCTAGAGGAGATGAAGAAAAAGTCTTCAGTAAAGATAAACTAAAGCAGCTCAAAAACAAATAATTTATGGAAGATCAAAACAACACGAGGGATCCCTACCAGGACATGGTAGAAAGCAAAGACCAAGACATGATTAACGAGGTTAAGAAAAATGGTCTTGGTAAAGCGTCAATGGCTAGATGGCAGAATGATACTTTAGATGCTGATGCACACTTAGGATGGATGGATATTAATCTAGAAGACCTACCTTCTGAAGGTAAGTTTTATCCAACAGATGCAAAGCTTCAAATTCGTTCAGCAAGAGTAGCTGAGATTAGACAATTCTCAACAATGGATGAGACAAACCTTGTCGATATCGAAGAGAAGCTTAATCTTATTATTAAATCTTGTACAAAGTTCAAATCAGGTACAAAGATGTTGACTTACAAAGATATCTGTGAAGAAGACAGAATTTATGTAATCCTATCTATTAGAGACCTAACATTCCCAGAACCTGAAAACAAGCTAATGCTTAAAGGTGAAGATAAGGATGGTACACCATTTGATGTTGAACTAAGTACAAAGTATTTTACAACTGAAAATGTACCAGAAGAAATTGAACAATACTACGATGCTGAAAAAAGAGCATATGTAATTCAAACTAAATCAGCTGGTGAAGTTATTATGACACCACCAACAGTTGGTGTTATGGAAGAGGTTACTAAGTTTATGCAATCTCGTCAAAGAGAGCGCAAATCTTGGGACCAGTCATTTATTCAAATCCTACCATATATCACACAAGATTGGAGAGGTTTCAATTCAAAGAAGATCTTTGAAAATGAAATCGAGTTCCAGGGTTGGAGTGAAAGAAAGTATATGGTTATTTACAGACTAGCTGAGAAAATGAAAATTGGTGTTAAACCTGATTTAGTAGTTGATAGGCAAGGCGAGGAGGTCCTTGTACCGCTAAACTTTCCAGGTGGAATCAAAAGTCTTTTCATTATTTCAGATCTCGCTGGAGAACTTCTTTAAGACGAAGTTTTACTTTATGCATCATATGAAGATGCAACCGTCTGAAATTGAAGCAATGCCGTATTACGAGTACCATTATCATCTAAAAGAACTTTCAACAATGTTGAAGGAACAACAGAGGGGCAATGAGAAAGAAGAGGCAACAATGAATGACCAAATGTCTTCTATGAAATCTAATATGCCAAAGATGCCTAATATGGGTGCAATGAAGATGCCAAATATTAAGGTACCTAGACTTTGATATATAAGAGAAATAATAGCTTAATTTTAAGTGCAATTCTTTAAGTCTCCTTTTGAGAAATTAACAAATAGTCAGCAAGAGCGAATTGCAAATGCTGTAGAATTAACGTCCTTACAGGTTTCCCCAGGTGGAGACCTGTTTGGCGTTTTTATACAGATACGTGATTATCTTAAAATCATTTCTGAAAAGAAAGAGGTTGGCAATAAAGTTAAAATTAAAGGCCGTGACGCCGCGGCAGTAGCAAAAGGTGTTACTGGTATTGGTCAGGGCATGAAGCTCATTGTGGAAGCCCTAAATGCCATGGGTGACGCAAAAGATGCAAAGCAGAAGATGGATGTCATTACCGGTGGTATTGATGCTATCAAAGATATGGGTATGGCCATTCTTATTTTTGCAGGTACACTCGCTTTAGCACTTCCACTTCTTATTATAGGTATTCCAGGTTTAATGCTTTCGGTGCTTATGATTACCATTGTTGGTGGTATGTTCTGGATGCTTGGTAAAATGGGAATCACAAAAGAAATCAAAGAGGTTGCTACTGGACTTGCTATTGCAGGTTTGGCTATTGTCTCTTTAGCCGCTGGTTTTGTATTAGCTGAAATTATTTTAAGTTATGCCGGCGCTCCATTTACAACACTGGCAATGGTCGGGTCACTAGTACTTGGTACTGCACTTGTATTTGGTATAGCTGGTATATTTGGCGGTCTTATTAGGCAAGGTGCCATGGCAATGTTATTTGCAACACTTCCAATTCTTGCAATTTCACTTTCAATGTTGGTATTCACCGCTGCAATCAAACCAGATGCAGATGGTTGGGAATCTATTGCTCAAATCGGTGCAACTGTAACCGGTCTTGGTCTTGTAATGGCAGGTGCGGGTGCCGCAGCAGCGTTTATTATTCCAGGTGCTGGTGCAATGATAATGTCTGGTTTGGCGCTGCTCTTAATATCTTTTGGTATTTCGGCAATGCAAAATGCTTTAAGCCCTAAGATGTTTGCACCGGGTGGTATTTTTGCAGATTCAGGTAATGCTACAGAACCTGTTGAGGTGCTTGGTATTACAATTATGAAAGGTGGTCGTCCAATGTCAAACATGGAATGGGCACTACTATCTATTGCACGTTCATTCATGCTTCCACCGCTTGCAATTGCAGGTATGTATGCTGGCGCACCAGCCCTAATTATGTCTGGTATTGCCCTATTATCAATTGCCAAAGGCATTGAAAAGTTTCAAGCACTTGATATTAATTATGAAACACTTCCAGATGGTATTGCAAAAGTAACAACTGTACTTGCAACAGCGTTTGGTGAAATTGGCGCAAAGTATCCGGGCGGTGGTCCTTCTATTTCATCTGTTCTTATGGGTGATTATTCGGGAACTTCATCGGTTTACCAGGGTATTAAAGCAGTTTCAGGTATGGGTCGTGCGCTTTCAGGTATTGCACAAGGTGTTCAATATATGGCAATGTTAAAGTTCCCAACAAAATGGGATAAGAACGGTAATCCTGTTGAATTTAGATCTATCACAACTGACGACCTTGCAATGGTTGGTGTAAATACAAGAAATATTGTTCTTGCTCTTTCTAAGACATTCTCAGAGGTTGGCCAATCAGAGGCCGCACAGGGTAGCACTTGGTTCACAAGCTCTGACTATGAAAAAGGTATTAATGTTGTTAAAAAGATGGGTGATCCTCTTATTAAGCTGACAGAATTTGTTAAAACATTTAATGATATCAAAGAAGAAGAAGTTAGAGCAGTTGGTAATAAGACACAATTACTTATTAAAACCCTAACGAGTTCATTCTTTGCAAACTCTACTGAATTAAAGCCAAATGATTATTTTTTAATCTCAATGGCATATCAAAGAATGGCTGACGCCAACGAAGATATTGCAGATTCTTTTGAAGATTGGAAAGAATCAATCAATGATCTAGACCTTAAAAAGGTTACAGAGGTTAGAAAACTTTACGAAGGCCTTGCATACCTTTCTAAAAATGGTGGTGAAACTGCAATCGAGCAAATGGGTGAATCTATGGTTGAGGCAATTGAAATGCTTGTTGAAAAGCTTGATGAGTTTGCACAGAACATTGGTGGAAATAATAATCCTGGAATTATTGAAAGGGCTGGTAATGCACTTGGCCTTGGTAGGTCTACAGCTAACGCTGAAAATACAACAGCGGCAGCACCAGTAGCAAATAATGCAGAATTGGCCGAAGCTATTAAGAGACTTGAAAGAGCGCTCTCTGGAACACTTCCAGTTTATGTTACAAACCAGAATATTTAAAGTTATATTTTACCCTCAGGCATAAAACCATAACTTATACGCTAGTTTACTCCCTTTTGTTTAATCCTTAAAATATTTTTATTTTTATTGTAACTTTAGAAACATTTCTAAAAGGCAATGTATAATAACTGTTAAAAGAAATTACTATGATTAAAGTTCAAAATAATACTTACGATAGTTCAACAGTACAATCAAGCTCTTATAACTATGAGCATAAAACATTGACTGTACATTTTAGCCATGCAAGTTATATTTATTACGAAGTATCTGTAATGGACTATGTTGCCTTTGTTAATGCAAAGTCACAAGGTCAAGCGTTGAATCTTTATATTAAAGACAATTACCGTTTTGAAAAAATCAATGAGGTAAAAAAAGTTGAAAATATATAAATCTCAAACGAAACAAACTCAAGCTTGAGAGTATAAATAAAGTAAGTTTAGTTCTTTGTTTTTTTTGATTACACAACGGAAGTTTCGGCTTCCAATGCGGATGTGGCGAAATTGGTAGACGCGCCAGACTTAGGATCTGGTTTCTTACGAAGTGAAGGTTCGATTCCTTTCATCCGCACAAACTAAATCTAAAATGATTTGGACCCGTAGCTCAGCTGGATAGAGCATCTCACTTCTAATGAGACGGTCACAGGTTCGAATCCTGTCGGGTTCACAACCCAGACGTGTACGCTCTTAGAGCAACAAAAGTTGAAAGAAATTTCAACAAAAACTGAAACAAATAATACATTCAATGTATAATTTGTGTTCTTTGAAATATTGATAATAACAAAAGGAGGCGTGGCAGAGTGGTCGATCGCGGCAGTCTTGAAAACTGTTGACTGTAACAGGTCCGTAGGTTCGAATCCTACCGCCTCCGCAAAGGAACTTAATAGAGTTCCCTTTAACCTTAAAATTAACAAAGATATGAAAAAGGTTCTTTTATTTGCTGCTCTAGCATTTGCTGCAGTAGCTTGTACTGAAGAAGCTGCTCAAGTTGAAGAAACAACTGTTGACACTACAGTGGTTGCTACTCCTATCGAAGATGACATCGTTGGCCCAGGTCACGTTGAAGCTGAAGAAGGTGGCATGGTACAGGGTCCAGGTGCTTCAGACGCAGCAAAGTAATCGTACTGAGTCTAGCCGTGGGGACGGGGCTAGCACTTTAACAGAACCGTTTCCATGACTTAACTAGACTGTATATGCAATTAGCTCGGCAGTCTCATGCATCTGCAGATAGGGAGGTGGTTAAGTCAAAATGCCTCTTTAGCTCAGTTGGTAGAGCCACTGATTTGTAATCAGTAGGTCGTTGGTTCGAGTCCGACAAGAGGCTCCAAATGGGGAGGTAAACGTAAAACCCTAAGAGCACGGTCGACGGATCGCTTAGGTAGGGTCCTTGATGCTGAAAGCGCGCTAAAGAGGAGAAGCCCCAAGAATGCGAAAGTAGCTCAGTTGGTAGAGCATGACCTTGCCAAGGTCAGGGTCGCCGGTTCGAACCCGGTCTTTCGCTCCAAAGAGTTCCTTGTCTCTTATAAAAACAAGGTGGAGCCAAGTGGAGGTTATGATTGTCCTCAACAATCGCATGTTGATTACCAATCAACTTGGGCTGTTAGCTCAGCTGGCTAGAGCACCTGCCTTGCACGCAGGGGGTCAACGGTTCGAATCCGTTACGGTCCACTACTTGACTGCCGGTCTAAAGGGTATATCGAAAGGTATACCCTTTTTTATTTTTGAAACATTTTTATTTAAATAAGTATAAAAGATATAAAAAAATATCTATTAAAAAATGATTTCAATTATATTATCAATAGCATCCATTATTGCAGTGGTATATTTACATATCAAAATAAACAATGATATTATGGATGTTTCGTTTGAGAATTTTGAATTTGAAGAGAATTTGAATGAGCGGATTAGTACCCTTGAATCAGGTATGGCAGCTCACATTCAAAACATGCGTGAACTTTCTTCACGTATGGATGCACTTACTCAGGATATTCAACAATTGAATGAGTCACTTCAACAGGTTGCTACGTTTACAGATCGTACACGTTCTATTGTTGATGCTAACACACGTAGATTAAATGTTTTAGAAAGTGAAGCCGGAAACAATCAATGAAATATTGACAGGTTGGGCACACTTAATTAAAGATAAGTTTAATACACTTGATCCGCAATTAAAAGCACTTTCAGAAAAAAGACTTAATCAATGTAATGAATGTGGACTAAGATCTGGTTCTGTATGCGATCCAACGAAGGTTGCACCACATACAGTTACTGGAAATTTAACACGGGGTTGTGGTTGTAATCTTTCAGCAAAAACACTTTCACCTCGTTCAAAATGTCCACTTGGTAAATGGTAATATATAATATTCGGCCCGTTCGTCTAGCGGTTTAGGACATCTCCCTTTCACGGAGAAGATCACGAGTTCGAATCTCGTACGGGTCACTAACTTTAAAACAGTTTAAAATGGCTAAAGATAAATGCGTATCTTGCAACACCGAAACACAATATGATGAAACAATTCATATTGATTTTCGTAATAATTATGTAGAGGGTGCCGGACAACTATGTCAAGCATGTTCTGATAAGATATATAAATAATATGAAAGTTCATATCTACGTACACCCATCGGATGTAATCTTACTTTCAGGTTTGATTGGACCTGACGCACCACTTGATGTTAGTGGTATTCATATTAATTATTCTGGCATAGCAACACAAAACACCGTTATGGTATCAATGTCAATTAATGAATTTGTGTATCTTCAAGACCAGGGTGTTCTTGATTCACAAGAATTAATTTTTAACTAATGTTTAAAAAAATGAAGCAACAAGAAGTTTTCTTAGCTTTAGTAAATAAGCAACTAGAGCCATTTGGTAAAACATATGATGATGTGAAGTCAGATCAATTGTGGTACACCAAATATGTTGTCACACATGAACAAGAACAAACATTTGTGCAATGGGGTGTTAAACACCTGAAAGAACAATTAGGTCTTTCACAAAAGTTTGCAGAAATGGAAATGGATTGGTTCATTATGCAATGGGGATTGAAATCTAATAAGATTGTAAATTCAGTTTCTTCAGCCGATGAATTTATAGAAGAGATTCAAAAGAAGAAAGCAAAATAATTTTAAAATATTTGCAAAAAAGTTAGCCCGACATTTTTTTATGTCGGGTTTTTTTATTATATTAGTAGTATAATTAAAGCACAAACACATGGTACTAGATTTGAATCAAGAAATGGCATGGGTTACATTCCTCAATGAGGGATGGGAAACTGTATGGCATCCCGTGACCGATAACAATGGCAATCATTTGCCGTTTGATGAGACTATTATGGATCTGTGTCGTTCACGATTCAATAATATCGATAATTGGGTTAGCTTTGGTATTGCACCAACTAGTCAAATGATTTTACATAACGCTGTCCGCGATAATCTTTAATAAGATATGAGTCAATTTACATGGTGGCGTAGGTTTTACCCTACACAAAAGCTTGATCGTACACAGTATTTTAAAGGCGGTTCAAAACTACTTCAACAAATTGAATTTGGTGAATTTGAACAAGATCCGCTCGGTGCTGAAACATATTTAGAAGAAGAGATATATCGCCTAAAATGTGCAGAAATTGATGCAATGCAGGGGTACCATCATGATACGCTTGAAGAACTTAAAGTTCAAGAGCGCCAAAAGAAAAATAAGCGCATCAAGATTATGATGGAAACACATCTTGAAAATGAGCACAATCGTTTAATTGCGCTACAAGATGAATTAGCCAAAGAATTTCATATCAATGTTGACATGGTTATTGAAATTATGGAAACGTTTGATGGTACAACACGTGATCTCTATTTTTATATAAAGGCAATTGTTGAAAATCGTCCCCTAAAATCGTTTGAAGAAATTCAATTGATACCAAGGATGCAACACCAACAACCACGCCATATTCTAAAACCAAAAGAGCGAAAATTAGCACCACACTGGAAAAAAATAGTGCAAAATAAATCACTCTGGTAAAAGATGACTAAAACGCTATACTGATATATACTTGGTATGGCAAATGAAGACAACATGTCATGGTTAACAGATGGTCCTGTTGATTATGAATTGAAACATTATAGGATGTTGGCAATTTTGTCACGTCTTAGAAAGGATTTAAAAGAACACAAAGTCTGGCCGGTTATCGAATATGTCGAAAATCAGCTAGATTCACTGTATCGTATAAAATATGAAATTGAAGTCAAGGACGAACAATTAAGAGTCCCAAAGGATATTGACTTTATCAATTTTGAAATAATCTATGAAGACTTACAAACTGATGATGCCCTAAATCATCGTATTGTAGATGATATTGTAGATGAAGCTATTGTAGAATTTGGTGATGTCTATATGGACGCCCGTGAAATTTGGAGAAAAGTTGAATCAAGTATTCGATTGACTTGGATTCCAAAAAAACAATCGCTTTTAAATGCCGGATACATGATCATTCCATATAATGAATCCATATACACATTTTATTTTGATAAACCAACTAAAATGTCTAATTCTTGGAGACAAATTCAACTAAAAAATATTGAAGTATTTGAGAATAATCAAGAAAATATTGTAAAGTTTTATGATCAATATCAAAATGAAAATGAGACTTTAATGTTTTGCAGATTAGGCATTGCTTTTAAGGATATACCGTTTGAAGATGCTATACTTCCAGTAGCTAAAGCGGTCTTGTTTAATGCACTTGTTAGGGACTTTGCCTAAAATACATAAGATATATAAAAGAAATACAAAATAAGATACCAAAATTATGCCTTACGTTTCTAAAGACGACATTATGGCTTTTATCCCTATGGGGATTTCACTACAACAAGGTGTTGCTACAACGGTTGAACTTATTCTTTATAAAGATTATATTAATAATCAATTAAATGCGGCAGATGCTGATGCAATTACCGTATCTCTTTATAATTCATTTGGTCAAAAAACCTACCAATATTCAAACCCAATTATTCCTGGACAAACAAATCCACTAACAATTGGTGCTCCAGCTTCATCTACACAAGGTCATATTTCATTTAGTGTTACGGCGCAGCAAGCAGCTTCAATGGCTGCGGGTAATGTATACGCACAAGTAACAATTACATATTCAAACTATTATCCATCTGCTAAGACGTATGTTTTACCACAACTTTTGATTGGTGATAATAATGGATCATCGGTTCCAGGTGCTGGCAGTGGTTCAGGCACTTCAGGTTCTGGTTCTGGTTCAACAGCATCGGGTCCTGGCAATGTTGCAAAAGTTTTATATAATGTTTCAGCTATTGATGGTTCAAACCCTGATCTAAAATCAGTTACATTCAATTCATCAAATCCAACGCTTGTATCATCTATCAAGTTTTATAATCTAGATCAATATAATGTAAGAAACGTTCTTCTAGAAAATTATTTGTCTAAGAGAGACCTTGGTAATCCTGCTTTAGGTGCAACTATTACAATCGTAGATGTTGATAATCCAGAAAGATACGCTATTTACGAAATTACTGGCTACAGCAGAATTAATGCTGAAATAGGCGGTGGTGATGATAATGATAATGATTACACTGAAGTTTTCGTAACCTACGAGGATAACTCATATTCTCCTGTTGAAAGCCCTTATACATTTGCAGTTGGCCAATCAGTAACGTATATGCTTGATACATACGGCGGTGCTAGTGGCGCTGGTACTGTAGGTGCTCAAGGTGCAGCGGGCGCTCAAGGTGCTGCTGGAACACCGGGTATGGGCATTGTATTTAAAGGCAATGTACAAAGTATTGGTAATCTTCCAAATGATGCGGTAGTTGGCGATGCATATATTGTACAAGATACAGATTCACTATTTATCTGGAATGGTACTGCATGGGTAGACGGTGGTTCTATTCAAGGTCCAACAGGTGCTCAAGGTGCTGATGGTGCTCAAGGCACTGTGGGTCCAGAAGGTGCTCAAGGTGCAACGGGCGCTCAAGGTGTCGCTGGTCCAGAAGGTTCAACGGGTGCTACAGGTGCTCAAGGTGCTGATGGTGCTACAGGTGCTCAAGGTGCTGCGGGCGTAGAAGGTGCTCAAGGTATTGCCGGTGCTCAAGGTGCTGCTGGTCCAGAAGGTTCAACGGGTGCTACAGGTGCTCAAGGTGCTGATGGTGCTACAGGTGCTCAAGGTGCTGATGGAGCTACAGGTGCTCAAGGTGCTGATGGCGCTACAGGTGCTCAAGGTGCTGATGGTGCTACAGGTGCTCAAGGCGCTGATGGTGCTACAGGTACAGAAGGTGCTCAAGGTGCAACGGGTGCTCAAGGCGCTGCAGGTACAGAAGGCGCTCAAGGTGCGGCAGGTACAGAAGGCGCTCAAGGTGCGGCAGGTACAGAAGGTGCTCAAGGCGCGACGGGTGCTCAAGGTGCTGCGGGTACAGAAGGTGCTCAAGGTACTGCGGGTACAGAAGGTGCTCAAGGTGCTGTGGGTGCAGAAGGTGCTCAAGGTGCAGCGGGTGCTCAAGGCGCTGCAGGTACAGAAGGTGCTCAAGGTGCAACAGGTACTACGGGTCCTCAAGGTGCTCAAGGTTCACCTGGTATGGGTATCACATTTAAAGGTGCGGTTGCTTCTTCTTCTAATTTACCAACATCTGGTATGTCTATTGGCGATGCTTATATCGCAGACGACACAGATCATTTATATGTTTGGGACGGTTCACAATGGGTAGACGGTGGTTCTATTCAAGGTCCTCAGGGTGCTCAAGGTGCAGAAGGTGCTCAAGGCGCTACAGGTGCTCAAGGTACAGAAGGTGCTCAAGGTGCTACTGGTACCCAGGGTGCTCAAGGTGCCGATGGTGCTCAGGGTGCTACAGGCGCTCAAGGTACAGAAGGTGCTCAAGGTGCAACAGGCGCTCAAGGTACAGAAGGTGCTCAAGGTGCAACAGGTGCTCAAGGTGCCGATGGTGCTCAGGGTGCAACAGGTGCTCAAGGTGTTGAAGGTGCTCAAGGTGCTACAGGTGCTCAGGGTGTTGAAGGTGCTCAAGGTGCAACAGGTGCTCAGGGTGTTGAAGGTGCTCAAGGTGCAACAGGTGCTCAAGGTACAGAAGGTGCTCAAGGTGCAACAGGTGCTCAAGGCGTTGCAGGTGCGGAAGGCGCTCAAGGTTCAACGGGTGCTCAAGGTGCTGATGGTGCTCAAGGTCCACAGGGTTTAACAGGTACTCAAGGTGCTCAAGGTGCTGACGGTCCACAAGGTCCTCAAGGTGCTCAAGGTGCTGGTGTTCCAACGGGTGGTACTTCTGGTCAAGTACTTACAAAAGTAGATTCATCTGCATACAATGTAACTTGGTCTGATCCAACGGGTTCAGGTGCTGGTTATACAAAGTATCTTCTAAGACTTAATTACGATTCATCTAGTAACTTGATTTCAGGTATTAGTTCACACTCATTCCAATCTAAAGCAGGTTATACAACTACAGGTGCATCAATCACTGCAATCTCAGGTGGCGCAACTGGTTTAGCGACAGTTTCATTTGCAAATGAAAATAATCCACCAGTTGGTATTCTTGTTATGGCATGGAATCCGCTGGATTCAACATACAAAGTACACCATTACGATAAAGATGCTGCCAATGTTATTATTAAAACAGGCCCAGCAAATATGACGGCTATTACTTCAACTCAATATGAACCAGATTTCTTTGGTTCATTTAATGTTGGTATTGATCTTGATACAAGATCTGATTATATGAAGTTTGGTAGCCCAACATCATTCCCTAATATTAAAAATCCACACGTTTACGTGATATTTGTATTCTAATATGGCTATTTACGATCCAACAACCCCACCATTATTTTTGAATGGTACCGTAACAGAATTTGAAGGTGTCGACAAATATGAATATATTGACGATACCCAAATTAACTTTACTGGTGCTTACAAAACTTATAGAATTAAAGTTGAAGGCATTAACTACCAAACAATCGGTACAGCTGAAACAAGATCGGGTGTTGCTAAACAATACAATGCCATCGATATCAAAGGTGGTGACTGGATTACAACAGTAAACGGACAAATTGTTTTAAATATTAAACAAGTAATTGCAAAAGATGCAATTTCTATTGAATTTATTGCAATTGACGTAGATATGATTGTGTATAAGACTTATGCACTTTCTGAAATTACAATTGGTAATAAAGTAGCTTTCTTTGAATTATCTGATAACAGGGTACCACTTATTTATGGACCTGATGTTCAGTCATTCTTTACTATTCCACTTGCAATTGACAAGATTCAATCTCGATTTGCTGCGGAAGAAGAATCAGAGAGATATAGATTTGAATTTGATTTACCAAATCTTTCTATAAATAAAGGCGATATTGTAACTGTTAATAAATCAACAGGTGAAATGGTTAAGTATGGTAGCGAAAATGCTGCGGAAATTCCTGTCGGTGTTGTAATCGAAAAGATTATGAACAATACAGTTATTTATGTAAAGCCATTTAATACTATTATTGACAACCATACATCACCTGAATTATTGACAGGTACTGTTGGTGATATTTATTATGCTAGCCAGGCAAATCCAGGTGCACTTTCAACAATAAAGTATCCTGGCGCACTTCCGCTTTTCTTGCAGATTAAAAATGCAACACCAACAAGAATTCAATCAACAGCATCAAACTATTTGCCAACGGCATCTGATGTTGTAAAGATTAATAATACAACAGTATTTGATGGTAATGTACACTTGGTACCTGCAACGGTAGAAGCATTTGCAAACCTAATCAATACTTCAAGTGAAATCCATAAAACAACTGCTTCTTTTGTAAGTTCATATGCGACAGTTTCATCTGCAGCATCTGCTTCAACAATTGCAGTTTCACTTATTGTACTTTCGCAAGACGGTGGTAATACAATTGAACCACTAACAGCAACTTTCTCGGATGGTACAAATTCAGTCGCAGTTACTTTTGATAGCAATACTGCTCCAACAACTGTTCCATTCCCAGGTGCTCCACAGTATTTAACATTGAACGCGCAACTAATCGCAACAATTCTTAATACAGAGTTCCAAGCCGCCGGCGTTAATCTTGAAGCTTCAGCAACACTTCCAGGTGATGGTCCATCTCCAACGGTATTTGGCATCCTAACAATTGAAGCTACAACTGCAACGGCATCAATTAATATCACGGGCACAGACCAAGATGCATTTGGTAATACATTTACAGGTGGTATGGGTATTGCTTCTGCAACGCCTGCAACTTCTGTAAGTTATCTTGTTCTTGAAAGACAAGATGGTGGTGATATCTTGATTACTGGTACTGGTACATACATCAACCAGAACGGTATCACATCTTCTTCAATGGGAACAGCACCAATCCTTCTTATGTTGGAAGGTGCCCAACAAGAACAAGAGACTGGCATTAATGTATCTGTAGATAAAAACCAAACAGTTATTGCAACAACAACTCACGATCACTTTGTAACAGGTCTTGATATTGATTATACGCCATTTGCTGATTCTGATGTTATTGTAAAAATCAATGGTGTCGAAATTAACATTGGTGACGGCGATAATACTGAAGATTCTTATTTCACAGATCCAACAGATGCTGGTTATAATACAGACGGTAATGCAATGGTTGCTAAGCTGATTAAAGACATTTCAGCGGGTGATGTTCTTATTTGGAATGCTTCAGCGGCTGGTTATCAATTAGATCCATCCGATGATGTAGATATCATCTATCAAGCATCATCATTTGACGTTTAAAGTTTTTTTGATTTTTTTTTAAAAAAACTGAATTATACCAATATATTATGTAAAAAGGGGTCCAATAGTGGTCCCCTTTTTGATATATAAAATACATCGGGCAATAATGTCCGGTATGTGAACAAATAAATAAAAACCAAATTTAAACATGGCACAAATTCGTTCAAAACAAATCGCAGATTTCCTAACTTCAGTAAACTGGGGTACGGTTAAAGGTGGTGACATCATTGGTGGTGCAGTTCTTTCATCAGAATTCTCTACTGAAAAAGCAGCAAGAATTGCTGGTGATGAAACTCTTTCTACTGACCTTTCAACAGAAGTTATTGATAGAGGTCTTGCGGTTTCTACAGAAGCTTATGTTAGATCAGTAGCTGACGCTACTCTATCTACTAACCTTTCTTCTGAAGCGGTTACAAGATCAACAGCTGACGCTACTCTATCTACTAACCTTTCTTCTGAAGAGGTTACAAGATCAACAGCTGACGCTACTCTAACTGCAAATCTTTCAACAGAAGCATACGTTAGATCAGTTGCTGACAAAAATCTAAACGATAGAGTTGATAGCGTTCTTGCGAACATCGATCCAGAAGCTCTAGATTCTCTAACTGAAGTTGTTTCTGCATTCCAACTTGCAGACGGCGATCTTCTAGCATCAATCTCTACAGTTCTTTACGAACACAATATAGATTGGGATTCTCTTTCTATTGCAGTTAGAGGCGAGATTTCTGACAGAATCGCAGGTGATCAAACTATCTCTGCAAACCTTTCAACTGAACTAGTTGCAAGAGCTACTGCTGACGGTGTTATCTCTGCAAACCTTTCTGCTGAAGTTGTTGCAAGAACTAATGCTGACGCTGCACTTGCTGAAGATCTATCTATTGCTATCTCTGCAGAGCACGAGCACCACGTTGATGGTGATGCTGCACTTTCTGCTGAGTTCTCTCTAGCTATCCTAGCTGAGCATTCTGAGCACCTATCTGCTGAGCAAGTTATCTCTGCTAATCTTTCTTCTGAACTAGTTGCAAGATCTAATGCTGATGCTACTCTAACTGCAAACCTTTCAACAGAAGTTTACGTTAGATCAACAGCTGACGCTACTCTAACTGCAAATCTTTCAACAGAAGCTTACGTTAGATCACTTGCTGATGCTTCATTTGCTGAAGATCTATCTATTGCTATCTCTGCAGAGCACGAGCACCACGTTGATGGTGATGCTGCACTTTCTGCTGAGTTCTCTCTAGCTATCCTAGCTGAGCATTCTGAGCACCTATCTGCTGAGCAAGTTATCTCTGCTAATCTTTCTTCTGAACTAGTTGCAAGAGCTACTGCTGACGGTGTTATCTCTGCAAACCTTTCAACTGAACTAGTTGCAAGATCTAATGCTGATGCTACTCTAACTGCAAACCTTTCAACAGAAGCTTACGTTAGATCAACAGCTGACCTTAACCTAAACAATAGAATCGACAGCGTTCTTGCGAACATCGATCCAGAAGCTCTAGACTCTCTAACTGAAGTTGTTTCTGCATTCCAGTTAGCTGACGGTGATCTTCTAGCATCAATCTCTACAGTTCTTTACGAACACGATACAGATTGGTCTAACCTTTCTATTGAAGTTAGAGGTGAAATCTCTGATAGAATCACAGGTGATAATGCTATCTCTGCAAACCTTTCAACAGAAGTTGTTGATAGAACTAATGCTGATACTGCACTTTCTACTGAGTTCTCTCTAGCTATCCTAGCTGAGCACTCTCACCACCTAGCTGCTGAGCAAGTTATCTCTGCAAACCTTTCAACTGAACTAGTTGCAAGAGCTACTGCTGACGCTGCACTTTCTACAGCTGTTTCTACAGCAATGTGGAACGAGCACGTAGAGCACCTAGGCAATGAGCAAGTTATCTCTGCAAACCTTTCAACTGAACTAGTTGATAGAGCTGCTGCTGATGCTGCACTTTCTGCTGCTATCTCTGCTGAAGTTGATGCAAGAATTGCTGGTGATACATATGCTGAAGAGATCGTAACAGGTCTTGTTGCTGAAGCTGGTCCACTTCCAGTTAATACTGTTGGCGAATTCAAAATGAGCGCTGATACAGAAGTTTATGTTAACGGTCTAAGAGTGGAGTTCACTCAGAACGGTACAACAGACTTCGAACTAAACCTAGTTTACGCTCTAGAAGCTTCTGACAAGGTTATGTTTGTTGGTGTTGTTGCTTAATTAAAGCATAATACATAACATCTTAATTCTTTGGAGGGTCCCTTTGGGGGCCCTCCTTTTTTATTAATGAATATATAAACAAACACTAAATTATTTTATAAAATTATAATGAAGAAAGATTCTTATAAGGTTGGTATAACGGTTGTCTTAAAGAAAGGTGATTCTGTATTTGCTAATGGTATTAGACAAAATGGTCTAATGCTTGCCAAGCTTTTAAAATTAGCGGGTCATGAAATAACAATTTTAAATTTTGTTAAAACAGATCCAATGAAAGAGTTTCCATGGTCTGAAAAAGAATATAAAACAATTAATATTTTTGAAAAGCCATCCGAACCAAAAAATCTAGATATTCTTATTCATCTACAGACAATACCAAATGAACAGGAATCTTCAATGTGGCGTCAGCAAAATCCAGATTTGAAAATTGTTGCTTATAAATGCGGTAATAATTATGTCAACGATATGGAAGATATCTTATTTCAAACTAGAGAAACAAAAGATATTCTTTTAAAGTTTGATAGAACAGTTGATGCTGTTTGGTATGTGCCGCAACAAGAATTAAATAATAACGATTACTATTCAATTCTTTACAAGAAAGATGCTAATGCTATTCCATTTGTTTGGGATCCAATGTTCATTGATGGGCAGATTGCAAAAACACCGGACGCAATGTATAAACCAAAAGAAGGTGCAAAGCGCATTGCAATGTTTGAACCAAACTTAAATATTGTTAAGTACAGCGTTCCATGTATTCTTGCAGTAGAAGCGGCTTATAGAAAAAGACCTGATTTGATTGGTTTTATGTATGCAAGCAATACTAACCGAATTCTTGATGTGAATCTTTTCAAAGCTATGATGAATCAATTGGATATTGTCCGCGATGGTAAGTCACAATTTACAAAACGATATGGAATTGTTCCATTTTTAGCTTCAAATACAGATATCGTTATTTCACATCAATGGGGCAATCCTTTAAACTATTTATATCTTGACGTACTTTATATGGGTTATCCATTGGTACACAATGCACATATGATTGCAGACCTGGGTTATTATTATGAAGATTTTAATCTAGTTAATGCTGGTGATATGCTTATTGATATTGCTGAAAACTACGATGGTATCTATAAAGAGTATCACCAAGAAACACTTGAAAAGCTAAAAAGATATATGCCAGAAAATAAAAGACTTCAAGAAGAATATACAAATCTTCTTCATACTTTATTTGATGCTGATCTTAAAAATTCAATGTCTATGAAATTAGACTGGAAAACAAATTTATATAAATAATGAAGGTAAGTTTTATTATGCAAGTATACTTGGGTGAATATCCAGGTTCTAGATCAAATGCGATTGATAAATTTCATAGAGCTGTTAATAGTTTACAAAGCCAGACTTCGAATGATTGGGAATTAATTATTGTTTCTGATGGTTGTAAAATTACAAGACAAGAATATGAAAATCATTTTACTGAATATGAAAGAATCAAGTTTGTATACGTTGAAAAGCCAGAAGGTACTGAAATGTATTCACAAGAAAATGGTGAAAAATACTTTAGAGGTTTTCCAAGACAAATTGGTAGAGCTTTAGCAACTGGGGATTGGATTGGTTATGTAGATGCTGATGATTTTATTATTAATACCGGTGTTGAACAAATTATAAATTATTTAAACGCACTCAAAATTGCTGAAGCAAAATTAGGTAAACAAGTTAAGTTTCTTATTAATGATAAAATTATTGAACATATAAATGCAACCGCTATTGTTAAACTTCAGCGTGAAAAGCTTGGATTAGTAAATGGCGTTAAAACAATAGAGTCTGATCTTTTTACAATCGATGGTTTACCTGATGAATGGTTTGCCGCTGGTACATATGGTACTACAGTATCAATGGGAACCGCTTATATATGGCATACTCAAGATTTTCCACCGACCAAATGGAAAGATGTAAAATCAGCTACACAATCAGAAGATAATGAATTTGTTGGCGCTGTCCTTAAAGATCCAGAATTAAATAAATTTATTGGACGAATGTCTATACCTTATTATGTTCGTTGTCATTATAATAAGATTTGGGACGTATGACAATTTCTTTTGTAATGCAAGTTTATCTTGGTGATTATCCAGGGGCTAGAAGTCAACCTATAAAGAAATTTCATAGGATGATTAACTGTCTTAAAAATCAGACTAATCAAAACTGGGAACTTATCATTGTATCTGATGGTTGTAAAATTGCAGAACATGAATATGAAATGCATTATAAAAATGATCCTAAAATAAAATATGCATATGTTGCTAAACCAGAACATACAAAAATGTATATTAAAAATAGTAATGGTAAAAAGTATTTTAGAGGAGTACCAAGAGCTATTGGTGTTGAAATGGTAACTGGTGATTGGATTTCTTATATTGATTCTGATGATTTTATTTTAGACCATGCCGTACAAAGTATTATAGATAATATTAAAGTAAGAACTACACCTGATTATCCGGGTGAAGAAGTTCGTGCAATTATAAATGGCGCTATTATTAGGAATCAAAAATATAAGGAAATGTTTAGCGAACGATTACGGGATCCGTCTACATCATTTGAAGAAATTATAAATAGCAATAATGGATCTGAAGTACTTGGATTAGATGATTTGTGGCATGTTTATAAATTTAAAACCGGTATGGTGCCATTGGGTACTGCTGGTATTATTCATAGAAAAGATTGGCCAAATTGGAAATGGCAAGATACTATTGGTGATATTTCTGAAGACATGAAATTTATACAACCAATGACAATGAATCCATATGCGCCACACACCGACACAATGGCTATTCCATATTACGTGGTATGTCATTGGACAAATAAATGGGATTTTTAATCATGGATTATTTAAAAATATTAAATGTACTTAATAATACTGGTAATAAAAAACCAGTAGAAAAACCAGTCACTGCGGGTACTCAAAAAGAAATTAAAGTATCTATTGTTATATCGACAACTGGTGATTATATACCAAATATTGAAATTGAATCTATTGCAAAATGCTTTAGACCATATCATAAATTAGTATCTATATACATTCTTCATACTAATAGAAAAGGTCTTAAAGGTCAGGCGAATGAAATTATGGGCATTAGCCCTGTATTAAAAAGAATTGTTAATCCAAATCATTTTAATATTAATCTAATTGATGATATTTTACAAGATACTGCAGATTATATTATTTATTCTAAGGATGATGTGATTATAAATGCACATCCATTTATTTATGGTGCTATAAAATTAATGGAGTCCGATAGTTCAATTGCAAAAGTTGATTCTAAATCGTATCCAAGTCAATATACTGAATTATCAGATATTTCAAATAGTAATGGTATAGCGTACCATCTTTATAAAACAAATAAATTTTCAACACCTGGTGAAAAACCAGGTAGGATTATAAATATATCAAACTATAAAGGTTTTGATTTTAATCCAGGTGTTTTAAGACGTGAAGCATTATCTATTTTACCAAAAGATCATGTTTTCTTTTATGACCTAAATGCATTCATGGTACAAAATAATAAAAGAGCAGTTTGTTTAAATCAAATTGGTTTTGAAAAAAAAGATTGTTCAACAAATATGAAAACGTCTTTTATTATGCAATCATTCCTTGGAGATTATCCTGGTTCTAGAACAAATTCCGTCCCAAAATTTCATAGAGCAATTGAATCTGTATTAAATAATAAAAACAGTGAAATTATTGTTGTGTCCGATGGATGTGTTATCACGGATAATGAAATTAAAAAATATGCAGGGAATGATAGAGTTAAATATGCATATGTGAGTAAGACAAAAAATAGAATGTATGAATCAAATGATAATAAAACATTCTTTAGAGGTGTGCCAAGACAGGTTGGTATTGAATTAGCAACTGGTGACCTTATTACATATATGGATTCTGATGATTATATGATGCCAGGTGCAACTGAAATTATTACAGCAGAATTTTATAAATCAGACCTAAAGCATTTATTCAATATTGCATGGTATGACCATGAAAAAAGTATAGGATACCATGTTGAAATGAAAGGCCATCATTCTTATCCAGAAAGAAATCTTAAGTTATTCAATAATACTTTTATTGAAGCGGGTATTCAAGAAGGTAATATTCATTTTGCACCATGGTTGCATGTGCATGTACCAGATATTGATGTGAAATGGAAAGATGTATATGGTACAATAAGTGAAGATGTTGTATTTGTAAAAGCACTTATTGAAAGTCTAAATTACACATCTGGTTTTATATCAATACCTTATTATGTAAGGTGTCATCTTAAAGATTATTTTGATGTTTAACAAATATCTGGATAACCATAAGATCTACAGTATAAATTAAGAGATACCTTTACATCAAAAGGCATCTTCTGTAATTGCTCTTTTAATTCATCTGTAAGACCAGCATGTGGCCTTGCATTTTGAACGCCAATATTATCTGGCCTTTTAATGTCTAATCCACGCTCTTTTAAAAATTCAAAAAGCGCTTCGGATTGGTCTTCGATTCTATATGTAAAATGCGGTTTCATGGCTCTAATCATGGTATCCCATGCAAGTATGGAACGCACTGCAGTTTCAACAACATTTTCAGATTCTTTAAACTTACCAGCATGCATTCTAAATTCAAGAGTTTTACTTTCAGTATGTACAATTGATGGTATAGAATGTAGAGGATTTCTTACATTATAAATAATAGTATTAAATCTAAATGTTTGCTTATCTAACCCACTTGCTATAAACGGTTTGTTTTTTAATTTTGTTGCAAACTGCCAAGCAACAATTCCGTCTTCTCCCATTTTTTCATGAAGAACATTTAACCCCATGCTTTGTAAAAGTTTTGTAGTATATCCAGTACCTGTTCTAGGATGACCAACGCCTAGTATTAGTTTATCCTGGGGTAGTGATTTCAATAAAGCTTCCTCCATATGGCTAATATATGAATTTAATATATGATCTTTGGAATCATCGGATATATGGTACCAAGTCCATGCAACTGAACCCTGGATTGATTCAATTTCTTCTTCAATTTTTTTAGCATCATTTTGAATTTTATCAACATGCTCCATATAAGCATCGTCCAATTCAACCCCTAATTTAATAGCAACAACAATTATTCCAGCCCAACTATTGGTATCACTGGCTTTAATAGCCATATCATAAAGATTAAGCAGATTTGCCTTTTCAGTCAATGGTAAATCAGGATCCATTCGGTCTGGATGACAAAGCACAACAATCTTTCTAAACAACTTTTTAAAAAGAGGATCTTTATCCACTTCTTCTTTTTGTTCTTTTTCGTCCGCGGCTTCTTTTGCCATTTCTTCAACCCTTTTACTTTCAAAAAGATCTGGTCTTTTCTTGGCTGCCAGCGCACTACTGAACTCTGAACCAATATGTGATGCCATCTCACGAAGGTATTCTAAATCTTCTAAAGAAGATTCATACCTTTTGAGCATTCTTTTAAATTCAAGTTTCTTAAGATTGTCGGCACCCATAATTATTCTTTATATATCTAATTTTAGGCACCCGGCCCTTTATTTATAAAATGTACCCAATATGTACCCACACTCAAAACGTTTCGTTTGATACACATACAATAAGATTAAGGCACTCTTTATAAAAAAGACTATTTTTACTGGTATATGGTAAACAATGCCCTTATTTTTTTGTATATATAAGACAGTGAGAAAAGTCTCACACAA
>Ga0208169_1000054_pt1 | contig 35387 bp, 52 predicted proteins | sample Colrivmeta1548B3_FD_187646 | JGI IMG/M metagenome (GOLD analysis project Ga0208169, IMG submission 187646) | Estuarine microbial communities from the Columbia River estuary - metaG 1548B-3 (SPAdes) (version 2) | ecosystem: Environmental > Aquatic > Marine > Intertidal zone > Estuary | place... | reverse complement strand
GTTTAAGGACTAGCTGTGAAAGCAGCGCTCTGCCGTCTTCGCTTAGCATTAGATAGCGCGGTCTTTTGTTGTGCAGCTCTTTATTAGGAGTATCAAGCCACCGTTCGAGCACACATTTGTTTGTCATCATATCTAGCAATTTACAATATATTTGTTTTTCATTCATCGTATCTCTAGTATCTGCAATTCGTCTAGTATCGTGCTTGTACAATCATCAACTGTAGACATTAGGCATTCGTGAAAGTGTCCGCAGTAGTGACGCTTTGTACCGCATAGTTTGATGAGAATGTCGTGTTGCTTTCGCTCCTCCATACACTCGTCCCATAGTGTAAGGTCCCTCTCGCAAAAGCTTGTTAGCATTGCATTTTTTTCAATTGGTCCGTTCCATGTAGGAGCAGAGTGAGTAATGAGCATGTCACAACGTACTATTTTAGCATAGTCGAGAGCAAAGCCTTCATCTTTCCAGTAAGACACGCCTTGTTTTCTTAGCGTACGATCAATGCTAACTGCTCCTCCAACAAACAAAAACTGTTTATTGTCTAGTGTTTCGATAGTATAGTCAGGCAAGAGCCGAAGATTAGAAAAGCGTTGAATTTCCCCGTTGAAATAAGCAGGATTGTCATGATTGCCTCGTATAGACAAAAACTCGATGTCTCTTGCAGCAAAAAAATCATTAGCAAATTGCAGCGCACGAATCTCTTTTGCATGGCTGTCTTTAAATCCAACACCAAGATCACCGACACAAATTAGTGTGCAGTCTCTCAAATCAAATGAGTCGATCTTTTTAAAGAGAGCGTCCCACTTACCGTGGATGTCTCCTACTACTAGTATTGGTTTCATAACTCTATTTACACTGCTACCATTTCGTCATCTATCTCACTGAATGGAGAGTCGACGCCCCAGTTGCGACAGACATGCTCATAAAACGCGTTGAAATCATCTTCGCTCATCCAGCCTACCATCTCATAGAGGAACGCGCAATCCTTGATAAACTTCTCAGAGCAGGTTTCTAGGAGCCAATCTAGCTTTTTGAATCGTGTAGTCATAATGCTGTTCTATTTGCGATTATGTGGTAAATATGCTAGCATCGGCAGCCAACGCTTCGCTCCAATCAAGGACATGCTGCGCTTCTTCCGCGCTCAACACGACCTCCCTGCCATCCTTTAAGGTGGCGATTGGGGTGTTGCCGTCATACCAAAAAAACTCAATTGTATCTACTTTAATCATATTGTGTGCTTGTTGCTTACAGGGTTATTATACACTAAAGCTCGACTAAAGTACACAACTTTTTTCATAAAAGTGAAAAAAAGTCCCGGGCAGTGCCCCCGTATAGAGAAACTGTCGTTAGGAGGCGAAAAAAGTACTCAAAATATGAGCAATTGCGTTGTCTTTTGCCTTTAATTCGACTTCCCAGGTGACGTCACGGTTGCTGTCAACTACGTGCGGAAGGTGGGTGACATAGTCTGCATGACTGCGTGTGCTGCCAATGCCTTCGCTCCAATGAAACACCGGAACATATTTTCCCCAACTTTGACGAAAACGACTGACACTTTGAGACGGATCGCATGACGGGTTGCACGTGTCATGAAGGTTGTCATAGACAAGTGGAAGATGACCTGCAAAGTGAGTGTATAGGTTTTCGCAGTTCCAATATGCCTTGTCTTCATTTTCTAATACGAGACGATGACGAACACCACGGCTGCATCGAGAGAGGTTGTATAGAAACCGTTGAACATATTCCTGAACAGTTTCTTCTTTGAGGTTTGGAGTCTTATTAAGATGCAGACACATTGGCGTGCTGTAGTTTGCTTTGCAGCCCATCATATCAAGTACATATGACTGATGATCAAGTTCGCGAATCGTTTTGTCCACTACATTTGGGTTGTAGCTTGACAGGACATTAAACTGATCGGGGTGTGAGCTTAGTGTAATGTCATGAGCGCGAGCATAGTCTCCAGCAGCCTTTAAGTTCGCGACAACTGTGTCAAATTCATGGATGTCAGAGTATTTTAACTCTAAAGTTGCATCAGTGAGTAGAGGGAAAAGCGAGCTGCTTACTCGATAGTGTCGAGCACCTGCAGAAATTGCAGCTTCGAGAGTGCGAATCATGTGTTGCGAGTTATGAAGTATTCGCTGAGAAAGAACCTTCAAACCAACCTCTCGACCCAATGTACAAAACTGCTTACGAGTCATTGTCTTTGCAGTGATCTTTTGCTGCGTTAGTCGTTCGCTGATACAAACAAGTCCCAATCTTGGTGTCATAATGTATTATACACTACATCTGAACCAATGTAAACATTTATTTACGGTTTTAAAAGATTTTCTATTTCGTCGTGTATATCATTAGAAACTCCACCCCATGACCAATATTGTTTACAACACGCTGGGACGTCGCTTGGATGCATCCAAGAGAAAGCTTCTCTATGAAACTTGTATGCCCATTGACCAAGCGTATTAAATTCACTAAATTCTCGGTATGGCTGAGCGCATATCCACTCGTCTAATTCACACCCATGAGTGGATTGAATCCAGTCTCTAAACTCAGCATAGATCCATCGTGGGTATATAATTGGAAGTCGTCTCATATACTCATACTCGTCGTACCAACCAAGTGTTCTTTCAGAAATCACGTTCCAAGGACTGTCTGTACATTTCTCATACAGCATTATTGGCTTGTCATCAAGGAAGAATGTTTGTGGAGAAAAACTTGTATTGAATATACAATCGCTGTCAACATGTAAGACATAGTCTGCAGTGCACCAGGTATCAGCATATAGTTTTGTTATTTGTTGTGCTAGATAACCTTCACATTGATCAGTGACACCATGAATTTTCTCAAGTGTTAGATGACCCAACAAGGGGGAATCAGATTCTGGAACTACAATATGAATGTCAGAAAAGTCGCTTCCAAATTTGCTAATGCTTCGTAATGACGACCACAGCCACTTAAAGTCATTGTGATATGAACGTATGAGTATATCAGTTTTCATTGCGGTATACAAAGTATGTCATATTGTTCACCGACTTCAGGGAATGGCGTTATGTCATAACCAAATTGAGACAGAAAGTTTTCAATATCATGTGCAGTTTTGCCATGTTGTGCAAGGGCACCAACATTAATTTCAATCCAAAAAACTGGACGATATTTTGAAATTGTCTCTTTTGCTCCTTCCAATGCATTAAGTTCATAGCCCTCTACATCAAGTTTAAAAAAATCGAGAGCAGGCAGGTTTAGTGAGTCTAGTGTTATAGTTTTTATGCAAAATGAATCATTGCCAGATTGCAATGATATGCGACTTGCCCCTGCGTTGTTATCTACTGAATAGTTTACTTCTTCATTGCGGTTTGATAGTCCGCAATTAAATAATTTTGCAGAACCACAATTATATTGTAAACATTCAAAGGCTGCAGGATTAGGTTCAAATGCATAAACGTCTCCATTTTTACCAACTGCATCACAATATGCAAGTGTATGGTCGCCTATAAATGCACCAGCATCAACAACGGTATAACCGGGTTGTATGTGTTCTAAAATGATTGGTAGTGCATAGCGATCATGATCGAGGCGGCCACTTTCTTCAACCCAACGTGATATATGAGTATCATTCTCTAAAATCGCAATGTTTTCACGTGTTATTTTCATATATTTAGTATTTATAAATATTATCGTAGTTATGTTGGTCAACTCATATTTTATAAAAGAAAGAGGAATGGGACTTGGTGACTTTATACGAGGTAGTATTGCAAGTCAACAACTCTGTATTGAATATGGTTTACGCTTTCAGGTTGACCTCTCCCATCATCCAATGGGAAAATATATAGTTCAACGGTGTGACGCGCCTGCTCCTTCAGTAGACTCCATATTAAACTTACAAGATATACCAAATTTTACAATACGAGCTCTTAAAAATCAATTAAAGTCAAACATAAATCTAAAAACGCTACGACATGAAAATTTATATATCTACACAAATGTTTGGCCAACATTTAAAATTGCTTCAGTCGTTTCAAAACGCGTAAGAGATTTTTTTATTCCAAATGAATGCTTAGAAGCTGCAATTAAAACATCATATGATACATATAGTAATTATGGAATAATACATATACGTGCTGGCGACCTACTATCATTTAGAACACAAATAGGAGACGTCGTACATACTTCATTAAATGAATTGATGGATATGCTTCATCCGCATTTAACTCATTTGTCTGGAAAAAATTATACAGTTATGTCAGATTGTGCAGAGTTAAAGACCGCAATAAATAGTAGATATGGCTTTTGTTGTACATCTTCAAAACCGTCTCATCTGACACTTAAAGGAGACGGCACTCTAGATACACTTATAGATTATTTTATTCTATCGCGAGCGACTCACATACATCAATTTAGTGTACATAATTGGGGCTCTGGGTTTAGTGACTCGGTAAACTGGCTATATGGAGTACCAGTAATAAAGCACAGACTACCTACGGCAAACTAATTTAGCAAAGACAGCAGAAAAACGATAGTCATCAACTGTTGCTTCACGCACTTCACTCGTGGTATCCCAACTATGAGTTGTATGAAACGTTTCGGTTTTTAGTACCTTGTTGCTTGGCGTATCAATATAATAGTTTGACTGCCAGTCATAGACTTCACGCAGTTTGTTTAGTGTAATTTGTAAAACTGTGCAGTCATCAAGTTCAATAGAGGCGCCGCTTATGTCTTTAACTTTCATGCTGTTATTATATACAATCTTTTTTAATATGTAAACAAAAAAGAGAGGCCTACGCTAAATAGGCCTCTCTTGTATTTAACTTAGGATTTTTCTACAAATTTGTAGAGTTCTTCAGCCCTCTCAATAATTTTAGAAGCGTCTGGCAATGACACGTCTATGCCAGACAGGTCTGATGATTCTTGTCCATCGTTATAAATTGTCTCCTTTTGACAATTTAGCGTCTCATGATATTGTGTCATAATGTCGCCGTGAGCGAGTTGGAGTACCTCTAGTCGTATTTCGTATGCGTTTTTATTCATTTTGTTTTGTGTGTTTGTGTGTTGTACATGACTGACAACTGCGTCAGTCATAAAGTTATCTATACAAAAAAATCCCCTAGAACACAAAATTCTAGGGGATTTTTAATTATTTTTTCTTAATCTTTTAGTATTTTTTAGAGATCAACGCAAAGCTTTTGTGACCGCGATATGTGTTGTCTACTTCATACCAGTCACCAAATGTGTCTGGATCGATATTGCGAGTGCTGTCGTCGTCTTGCAGCTCTTCTCCGGTTGCCACCATCGCAGCAACCCAGTAGTAGCGGTCAAACGACTTAAACAACATGGTTGGTTCAGAACGACCAAAGTCAGTCTTTGCAACAAGCTTGTATGACGGCTTGAGTTGATAGAGCTCACGATCCTGAACAAAAAAGACATAGTCAGAAGTTACAGGTTTTGCGACTGCTGCTTCTTGCAAGGTTTCAGGAGCGTCTTTGGCTCCTTCGAGTATGCTAGCTGCAGCGCTGTAGAGTGGGTCTTGGTTGTAATGGAATGGTTTCATGTGTTTTATTAGATGTTTGAATCGCGTGCTTTCCAGATTTTGTGGGCTTTTTCAATGTGATCAGCAACCTGATACCATTCGTCATATCCTGTATCGTCACCTTCATTGTTAAGGTTTTTAGCAAGTTCCTTTAAAAACTCTTCAAACTCGTCTGGGTCAAGGTTAAATGTTGCGTCAAGCGCCTTTTTAGTTAGTGGATATACAGCCTCTTGTAGTGCTTCACCTTGCTCTTTTGTATCTTCTTTCCAATCTTTAGTGTCTTTACGGGCTTTCCAAGTACCATATGCCTTTTTAAGCAGGCTTGCAACGTTTACTGCGTCTTTATAGCCAGCCTTTTTACCAGTACGTTCTAGTTTGTCAGCTAATCTTTTTAAGAATTCTTCAAATTCTTCATCTTCAAGAGCAGTTACAGCATCGGCTGCTTTAAAAACCAACTGCATTCTAACACGTTCATCGAGAGTCTCTTCTTTGATGCCAGCAATCTTGCGCCAATCTTTGCCAAACTTACTTGTCAATTTATTGTGCTGTGAACGAATTTGCATGCCATAGGTTTGACCTACCTGTTCACCATCTTTTAACGCGTCATGAACTTCTTGGGCAATCTTCTTTTCAGCTGCTGTCATTGCTGCTTCTTCGAGAACTTCTGTAGTAGGTTCCGTGCTCTCTTTTTTCTGAGCAGCATACCAAGCACCGAGTGCCATCTTGATGCGCTCTTCTTTACTCTTGCCTTCAAAGCGAGGATCGTCACTCTTTACAAAGTCGTCAATCCATACACTCGCGTCGTCATCTGGGTTGAGTACTTCTTTGACTAGATTTTTATAGAGCCCACCAGGACCTGACAGCTTGCTACCAGCTGGACTGTACTTGCCAAGTTTATACTTCTTGTCGTAGTCATCTCTGCTCATCGCACCGGCATTGACGCGGGCCATATCAAGCTGCTTGCGACGCTTTGTTGTAGGATCAACTGCTTCTGTGACCTCTTCTTCAGTCTCTTCTTTATATGTTCCAACAAGTGGGACTTTAGGATCCTTGATGCCCTTTGACTTTTGCTTGAGATAGTCTTCAGCATGATCTTTTGCTTCTTGTGGTGTATTATATGCTGCTGCAGATTGATACATAAGTCCCTTTGTCTGCTTATTAATAATCGTTGGGCGATAGCCGCCAAATTTGCTCTTTTCTGAAGTTGGAAGATAGTCACCAAGCCAGTTGATCGCCTCATCAAGAGTCTCTTCTGACTCTTCAGTTTCTTCCTTTATTGGATAGTATTTATGAACGGCCTCAATTGCCTTTTTAGCAATCTCTTTGGTCTTGCGAGCGCCGTCTGGTGTCATGATTGCTTCCCACATATCCTCAACATAGTCATAGATTTTTGGAAAGCGATCGAAAATATCTTCATGACTCAAACGCAGTGACACGCTTGTGACGTCCCAAAGCTTTGAGTCGGGGGTATCAACAATGCTTTGCAACTCAGCAACGAGGTCTTCTGGTTTTCTAAGTGGTTTATATGCTGCATATGCTTCATCAAGCGTCTCTTCTTGCATTTTTGATTCTTTGATACCATATTTCTTACGAAGTTTTTCTTCATCAGCTTTAGCACTTTTTGCTTCGGCTCCACCAACATATTCTTGATAACCAAGATAGTTGTCAGACGCGTCTTGCATGTCTTCTGCAGTTTTTTTATCATATTTTGCAGAAACAAATTTATAGATGGCTTCAGCCGCGGCTTTACCACCCTTTGCTGATCCATAACCACCACCCCATCCTTGGTCTGCAGCATAGGTATATTCACGATGCTTGTTCCAAAGATCACTCAATGAAAGTGAATCCATAGAAGCTTCATCAAGCGTCTCTTCTTTGAGCTTAAGCAGCTTGGTGAGTAGAAACTCAGAGCTGCCCATCTTGCGTTGATTAAAAGTGATGCGCGTCTTTGGCAGGTCCTTTGCTTTAAAAGTGATGCTGTCTGCACCAATCTCTAGCACTTTACCAAAGTTTGTATTGTCTCCGACAGCAAAGTCTTTTACCAGCGCTTGTACTTCAGAGGCGCCTTCAAGTATGCGTGCTGCAGCAGAGTAGAGTGAATCTTGATGATAGTGGAAGTTATTCATATATTGTCTATTTATTCTTTTTTATTGTGCGAGTTCCTTTTCACTTTCGATATAGTCGCGTGCACTCACAACGGCTTCCTCTGCCTTTACGAGATTTGCTTGAATGTGTTCTGGAAGATTTTCGTCGTCTGCAAGCATGTCATGCAAGCCTTTTGCATTGCGAATGATTGTGCGCAGCGCATTTTTTGCCATGCTGCCTTCAGCGTCATACTCACCAGCATCCTGTTCTGCAGCTTCTTTGTAGACATACGAGACAGGCACGCTGTCACTCGATGAGAACATTTTGACTTCACCTTTTATTGAGGTCAAGCCTTTTATAAGAGCTGCAATGACCTTTGGATCGGCATCGCTGCCATTCTTTTGGCCATTATAGAAAGCTTGCCATGCTTTGTTTAGGGTGTAAAGTTCGTTGTTGATTACGTGACCTGGCAATCTGCCAAAGCTCTCTTGTAGAGGCTCGCCTGAAAGTATTGCACGAGCAGTGTCGGTCAACGAGTTGTTTGTATAGTCATTGAAACTTTGCATATGTCTTATTTATACTTTTTAGAAACTGCACAAGATATAAATAAGGCTATATGAACAACTTTACAAATATACAGTCAGATAGCCTCGTATCGGCAGCTGCAAAGGTACTCTCAGGAGAGCCTCTAAATGAATATTTTTCTCCAAACGAAAAATTTTATACAGGAGATAAATCACCAAACGCTGGAAAAGATCTTGTAGATAAAAAAGATATTTCAAGAAACGTATCAGCACTTTCTTTGACAGTATGGAAATCTCCTTTAATGGGAAAATATATTGAGATACACATTAACAGCAATATGATTGTTCGTGGTCGTTGTGTTGGGTTTGCAGATGTTATGAAGGGTGTTAATTTTAATGGGTCAAGACTTCTCCTTCAAGACAGCAGACGCAGGAATCAATGGGTATGGGTTGGAACTGGCGATCCTATATATGAATTTGAACCCACCGATCCAATTCATACGAAAGATAGCGAAGCAAACTGGTAATATAAATAAGGCTATATGAACAACTTTACGAATACAGACCCACTCGTCTCAATCGCTTCTTCTATACTCTCAGAAGCTCAGTTAAACGAAAAAATCGTTACTGTTCCAGCATACTATGCTCGTGGCGAAGGAAAGTATATTGGTAAAGAGCTTGTTGATGAAAAAGATTTAGGTTCCGAAGTTGATACTGTAGTGCGTCAAGTTGAACGTTTATCTTTGCTTGATAAATATATTGAAGTTCGCTCTGGCAGCGACAGCATTCGTGGACTGTGTGTTGGCTTTGCATACGTTCATGAGAATCCGATGCTTCTTATCAAAGACGGTGACGGAAAAGAAATCTGGATTGATGCATACAAAGCACAGCGTAAAATATACGCATTTACTCCAAAGAAAAAGGAAGTAAGCACTACTGGTACCGGTTCAAGTGACAATCCAATGCTCTATAGCTTTGGAAAGACAAACTACTAAGAGGTGGTACGCAAGGAGGGATTCGAACCCCCGACACTCTGCGTGTAAAGCAGACGCAACTACCACTGTGCTACTTGCGCATTAAAAAGATATTTATGTATGGTGGTGGGCAAGGAGAGACTCGAACTCTCACGCATCTCTGCACTGGCTTCTAAGACCAGCGTGGCTACCGTTACACCACTTGCCCAGTAAAAAGGATCCTGCAATTCACAGGATCCTTTTTGTTTTATGACAACTTAGAACGAGCGTTTAAACTCAATTCCACCGAAGAAAAGGTTGCTCATGTCAGAGTGTATTCCAACCGAGTCGTCTAGTCCAAGCGAATAGGCGACAAACGGCACCGCAACTACACCTGCAGTGACTGGAATGTCAGTTGAAACTCGTGTTTCAAAATGAGTGCACTGACCTTCTTGAGCGACATAGCCAAGTTCCGATCTAAAGTCAAAGATGATCGATGAACCAAAGTCGTCGCTGTATGTTGCTGCAAGCTCGCTATACGAGTTGTTGTCTCCAACCAAACCTACATATTGTGTCAACGACAGGTCGACTGGTCCAAGAGAACGAGAGACTGATAAGCCAGCTTCTTGTGCTTGACCACCACCTAGCGCAACGTCTTGAGAATACCAGATATAGCTTAGCGATACGAGATAGTCCGAGACTGACTTTGTAAAGACAGCAGACAAGTCAGTCTGTTCGTCTTTAACATCAGAGTTGCTGTTGCTGTAGTCAGCAGTCAGCGCGAGTTCAATGTCAGCAGGCAAAGAAGTGAGTGTAGAGACTACAGCTGTCGCTTCGTCTTGTCCCAAACTTGCACCGCGCCAGACATTTTCTGAAGAGTAGCCAGTTTCAACAGCGACGAGTGTAGCCTCTTCTGTTGCGACTGATGCCTTTTCAATTTGTCCAGCATTCACATTCATCATTGCAACAGCTGCTGCAATGCCAACGATTTTAACCAATTTTGTTGTTTTCATAGTTTATCTATTTTGTGTTATGGGGGGAGATTGTGCATGACTGCCGTCACACATAAGTTATCTATATGATTGGCGGAACGTGTAGGATTTGAACCTACGGTAGAGTCACCCCTACGTTCCCTTAGCAAGGGAGTGCTTTAAGCCACTCAGCCAACGTTCCGAAATGGTGGACACGAGGGGAATTGAACCCCTGTCCTCTATAAACACTTATCGATCTTCAAACATGCTTATGTGTTTTCTCAAGTTGTATGCAACAGGCATACGCTGTTTTGTTTTTGCCTGGTTTGATCTCAGAGCAGAGCAGGCTTGCATCTGAGCGTGTTTAGATCAGGCCGCGAGAGCGAGTCCAGAATCTACGACGTTGTTATTTTTGCCGTTTGTTTGTTTTGAAAGGCTTTTAAAGAGGCCAACCTTATCATTCCTCTGCATGCTAATCGACAAGTCACTCATAGAGTCGAAACCAGAGCGTGCCCTAAAATGGCGGGTAGAGTAGGATTTGAACCCACGGTGACTTTCGCCACTTCAGTTTTCAAGACTGACGCAATAAACCGCTCTGCCATCTACCCGTAAAAAATTATTTATAATCTACTAGTTCAACGTCCTTTGCTAAATTTTTAGCCAGGCACACTCGAACTCCGCATATGCTGCACACACAGTTTCTGCCGTCACTTATCTTTTGCACATTCATTTTTTCACAAAAACCATAGTCACGAAGCAACTCACAGTTGTCTCCCGATATGTGACTGATTGTGTAGCGCTCTCCAGAAATTGCATCATGTAGATTCATAGATTAGTTGTCTGACAGGTCATAGATGCGATCAGACAGGTCGACTGATCGATCTTTAGGAATCGTTCTCGTTAGTGTGCTGTTGTATGCTAGCAGCAACGCTATAGCGAGCGGATCAAATACTGCTATGATGATTGCAACAAACCACATCACTACGGTATCTAGAGGAACGTTTAGATGATCTGCAACAAACTTAAAGGTGCCAATATCTTTTGCTGCGCTGATTTGCCCCTTTAGATTTGCGATCTCGCTGTCAGCTGCAATTTTGCTGTCTTGCAACGCGCGGCTACGATCACTGAGAGTTGCAATCTCTGCTGCTGTGCGTTCGATGTCTGCATAGATAGGTTTTGCATTTGCTGCAGACATCTTTGGCAGTCTTTCTTCTTGTGAACGTCGTGCAGAGTTTAGCGTTTCAATGCGAGCTCGTATCTGCTCCAATTCAGAGTCTGTTGACGCTTTACGAGACGTCTCTGCTTCTATGCGAGAATCAACGACTGCAAACTTTGATGAGTTGCTTGAATAGGCAGCTGATAGATATCCAAAGATGCCGAGCGAAGTGATGCCCATAAGCATCGCAACTGCAACGAGCAGATAGGTTTTTAAGAGCGTGCCAGTCTTGGTCCAGTAGTGGTGAAGATAGGTTGTAGCGACAAGCTTGCCAAGTTCTAATGAGCTTGCCATTACGAGAACTGAAGCGTAGCTGCCACTAAAAAGTGTAGCGATGCCAAGCACAGAAAACCATGCGGCACATCCCGCTACAAGCAAGCTGCTAAAGAAACACAAGACTCGTAAAATCATTGTGTTTTATTTATAAAATGGTGGGCCCGGTTGGGTTCGAACCAACGACCAAGGGTTTATGAGACCCCTGCTCTTACCGCTGAGCTACAAGCCCGAAAGTATTTAAATCATTGCACTCGTATTGCAAGACACAGTTGAAGACTGTTTAGGCTTTTGATCAAGCCATTTTCCAACAAAGTCTTTGTTTTCAGAGATGATCGCGTGGAATCGTTGATGTTCCAATTCACATACTCGCTGCTTAAGTGAGTTGACCTCATCTACAAGTGCTTCGAGCTCAGTTCCTATCAATCTCTTTAGGTGGTCAATGTTATGCATGGTTTGTATCTATACGAATGGTAGCTGTGGTCGGACTCGAACCGACAAGCCGTGAGGCAACGGATTTTCTTACCACTACGGTTTTCACCGCCATTACTGTTTGTGGTCTGGACTATACCTTGATCATAGTATCGCTACATTAGATCCCTGCCGTCTAGTCTCTACACCTTCCTAATTTCTTAGGCTTGGCTCGGGGTTAGCATTTTAAAGCCTTCACCGAATTTGACAAGTTCTACTCCTATTTTTTCAAACAGGGCACTCAAATTTCTCTAAGTCCGCAATGTTTACCAATTTCATCACACAGCCATAATTTTTTTAATATTTTTTGCTCTATATGTATCAGTTTGAGAATGACAGTTTGGGCAAAGCATTCTAAGATTTCCTAAAGAATGATCATGTCTTATACCATTTATATGGTCTAATTCACAATTTATTTTGTCTCCATCCCATTCACTTATACCACATTTAGAACATTTGTTTTCAAAAATTTTTTCTTTAAGTAACCTTTGTTTTAATTTAAAAGTTTGATAGTATGGATGCTTTCCATCTAGTATTTCCGTTAAGCTAATTAGTTTTGAGATATTTCGTGTCTTTTTACCTCCCTTAGCCCCCTGATTGGGTGCATATAAACCAAAAGATTCTGCTTTACGTTTAAATGTTGAAAAATGTAAATTTAATTTGATTGAAGCTTCTCGCATTGTATTAGAAGAATCAATCGCGTCCTTTATTGTATCGTATGAAATGGTAAACATATAGATATTTATAAAAAATAGTGTTTACCATAGCCATAATTTTAGAAAACTTAGAGGTTGTCAACAAGCGTTGACTAATGGGACCTCTGACTCCTGTTGTAAGCGACACCACCCAGTGCCAAATTTTTAATGTGAGAACGAGGGGATTCGAACCCATGACCGACAGATTAGAAATCTGTTGCTCTATCCTCTGAGCTACGTTCCCGTTGAAAAGCATATTAGTCGTCCCATCCTTCAAAGAGGATTCGACCATCACGTTCAAGACGTGTGAAGGTCAGTTGTGGGCACTCACAATCACCGAAGTCGGTGCGATGAGTGACTCCCTTCAAGGAGGTCGCATTCTTAGGCGAACGACTCCATGAAACGATGGTTTCTGTTCCGGCACCACCACCAAAAATCTGTGGTGAGTGACAATAGTTAATTTTTGTGAATTTGTACATTCTAAGGTGCTTTGTTGATGGAGATGTGTCTATTAAGCGATCGAAGCAAGCGTCTCTTTGACGATCTCGTCACGAGTGGTGATGCGATCTGTACGAGGATCGAGATTGTAGATGTTGCCTTCTTTATCTTTGGCAACGATTGTAATGCGGTTGACTTTGGTCACCTCCATGCTCACAAGTTTTGTTTGCGAGGAGCGTCCATCAAAGATAGACAGCTTGAGAACAATCTCGTCTCCGACGTTGAAGGTTTGTTCTGCTTGTGGGGCGGTTTGGATCAGTTTCATATGTTGGTGTACTTTGTTGCTTACATGGTTATTATACCCTAAATCCCACAAAAAGTACACAACTTTTTTCAAAAAAGTGAAAAAAGGTCCCGGACAGTGTCCCCGTATAGAGAAAATGACCCTCCGGAGGTCCATTTTTGTTAAAAAAATTGTCCATAGCATTTCGGCCTACGACTCACCCAGGACTGGGGCTATTCAGACACCATACCTTCTGACAGGTTTACTCCTTCGCGTCTACAGTATCGTAGAGCGGGGTACGTAATCACTTCATTCTCGAAAGAATCGCTCAATGACTGCGAATCGTAGAGCGGGGATTATAATCCCTGACGATTCAGTAGACGCCCCTAGAGCAGGGACGACTTGCGATGTTTAGTCGCAAGCTGATGTGCACTTCTGCACGTGGCAGATGCACAAAGTGTTTTGCCGCACTACCGAGTAAAAGCACAGAGGATAGATATTACGAGGTCAGACGTTATTACTATCTTGTGTCGGATTACGCTGTGTCGCAGATATTGACCAAATATACTTAGATCACACACGCTCATGCAACTCGATTTCAGTTGCATGGCACGGCAAAATTGGTGCGTCATGCGGGAGTCAAACCCGCGCCCTCAGAGTGGAAGTCTAATGTGCTATCGTAACACTTATGACGCGAAAACTTTCCTTTAACAAAACCTTCTGGTATTATTTCATTTTTTGGTATCGCTTTATTAATTGATCCATTATTAATCCAGATCCTACCTGTTAAGGACTTATTACCTAAAAGAGATTTTTTATTTGCTTCAGATATTTTTTTCTTTGTTTCGGCGCTTAATTTTTTCCCTATACGAGCATCTCTTGCGCGTTGTTTATATTCTTCTGAACCTAGTTTTGTTTGAGTTAAATATTTACGTTTCCATTTATTCCTACCAACAATCCAGCCATCAGGAATTAAACTATCTTTAGAAATTTTACGATTCTCCTTTAAATTTAAATTACATATCCACATTGTTCCGTGCTGACTATTGCGAACGCCCTTTGAGGTTATTCTATTATTTTTAGCTGCATATTTAGCAAATTCTTTACGGGCCCATTCATACATGCGACCAGTCTTAACGCATGGTCGATCAGTATTGATACTATTTTTCATCTGCATCATCCAAAGCGCATATATTGTTTGCTTGCAACGATTAAACTTCGCAAGCAATAAGTGCGCAATATAATGTTCGCGACCAGTTAAAGCAACAATATTTGAACTTTCATCAGTACCTCCAAGTGAACGTGGAACAATATGATGTTCTTCTATATAACCATTACGCAAGATATTTGTCTTTCTATAATCTATCAAATTATCGTAGATTTTTTTATAGTTCATATAGTTATTTATATCGAACTATCGAATTTTTTACTCCAACTTGGAAAACTCACATATTAACCGATATACGAATCCCGCGAAAATTTCGTTAAGCGGACCACAGTGATTTCTACTTGGACTTCACATTCCAAAGCCGAAGCTTTATTTAGTGCATGGTCACCCATGGAAAGGATTTTCACCTCTCAGCAGGGTTTCTCTCCCCTCGCTTAACAAAAATTATACAATGCAGACAGAATCGAACTGTCGCCTCGGCGATGTCGCCTATCCTATCGGATAAGAAACCCTTTGCTTGGGGCGTGCTACCACTACACTATACATTGAAAGAGATAGTTGCAATGTATGGTTATTTACCCACACGGAATCTCAAGCCTGTAAGTATGATAGCATACTCCTAACTCACCGATTTCCATTGCAACAATTAAACGACATAGCCTTGCACCTAGTGTACGCTGTGTAGTTCGCGACCGTCAAGCGTAGAGTTCGGGTTGGGAGCTATACTTCCGTGGAGCGACCCGTCGTTTAAAAATGGTGGGCAGAGTTGGATTCGAACCAACGTACTCGATGAGAGCAGATTTACAGTCTGCCGCCTTTAACCACTCGGCCATCTACCCATAAAAAATTAGTTGTGTTTAATATATCTCGATTGCTGCAACTTCTGGATTCTTGTCTTGAAGTTGATCGAGTATTTTGTTAAACTCTTGCTCTTGCTTTGCAGTCCATTTTACAGAAAACGCAGAATGCTTTCCATAGTTTTGATTTGCTGAAGAGTAATAATAATCAGATGACTGCACTCCAGCCTTATTTAATGCAAAGGCAACTAACTTGCGAGCTTTCTGTATGCTATGTGTAATAGCAATTGAGTTTTGTTTGGTTTTCTCGCCTGATTCGCTCATCATTTCTCGATAGGCGTCAAAAACATTTAATTGCGGTTTTTCGTCGGCCATATTTTAGTTATTTATACCGTTTAAAATTGGTTGCGGGTGTGGGAATCGAACCCACCTATGCAGCTTATGAGACTGCCGAGTAACCACTACTCTAACCCGCGATTAAAAATTATGCCTGTTAGAGAGGCGATCAACGTTCATTCCCTTACTCACCAGCATACGCAGTCCTGCAAGTCATTTGAACGTTGATACCGGGCATGGAGCCCGTTAACCTCTCTAACGGCAAAATGTTAAAGTCTTTGCCTCTTGTTCATAACCGTAACGCCATGACGAAATGGAAATTGCGAAGAATGCCTATCTCGCGTCGTATTCAGATAAAAGGCATCATAGCCTAAATCTGAAAATGTGTTTACCATTTGGCGTTCAACTGGTTGATGCTCATATCCGTCAACTGTTTGCGTATAGACACACTCATCAACTAAAAATTCTTGGTAGTGTAGATTTGTGTCATGCAATGCAATGACAGTCGCATCGTCTATCGCGCCACAGTTTAGCAGAGTGTGATACGTTTGCATCTGTTCTTCATACATATGACAATCAAAAAATATCAAGTCGAGGTGTGAGTGGTTTAAATCTGCATGAGTAATTTCACGAGCATCTTTTTGAATACAAACATGATTGTGTCCTCTGCTTTGTACGGGATTGATATCTACCGTAAAAACACGACCGTCATCACCTACTGCAGCTAAAAAATTAGAGGCTGAATAGCCGCTCAAACCACCAATTTCAAACACTGTTTTTAGTTTCATACCAACAATTATGCTGTATAAAAACAGGGCTTCATCGTCTTGTATAGGGCCAATTACTTTTTGACTTGCGTCTTGAGTGAGATGGCTTAAATCATATTTCATAAAAGTTATTTATAAAACGTACACCTAGTTGGACTCGAACCAACGACCCTCGCGTTATCAACACGATGTTCTAACCAACTGAACTATAGGTGTAATAAGATGGAGCCTCCTGTCCGATTCGAACGGACGACCTGCTCATTACAAATGAGCTGCACTACCACTGTGCTAAGGAGGCGTAAAAAAATGGCTCCGACTCATGGGATCGAACCATGGACCTAGTGCTTAACAGGCACCCGCTCTGCCGCTGAGCTAAGTCGGATTGTAAATTTACTTATACTCTGGAATTTGTGATAAAAATTGTTCTGGATTCGACGCGTCGACACAAATTGTGCAACCTCGTCTCCATGCTTCCCATTCCAAATTATTTTTTAAATCATGCTCGTCGTACACATTCACAAACGAGTCTTCGGCATGATCAGCGCTAGAGTTGCGAGCTTCAAGCGCCTCAGCCATGTCGAAGAGGTCATAGTCATGAGTGTTGTCGCGAATGTGTTGTGCAATCGCTTCGTCACTGAGCTCTTGCAGTTCTGGACATTCTTCTCTCAATGTCTCGGTATCGATTGAGAGCAGTCTTCCAGTGTGCACCGTTTCTGTAGTCCATTTTTCAATGTATAGTTTCATATTAGTCATCAAATGAGTTTAACCACCTTTTATATCGGGCTCGTTGCAGCGAAGTGCTCCACATTCTATAGAACGAGAGTCCAAGACAAAAAATTTCAAAGCTGTTATGAAATCGCGTCTTGTCACGATTTATTCTAAACTTACGTTCACCTCTTTTAAGAGGTAAATTTAATGAAATGCAAAACTGTCCAAGTGAAAGACGTGTAGAACTTTTAAAAGCTGTTTTCATAGTGTATAGGTTATATATGGTACTCGCGCGGGGAATCGAACCCCGATTGTACGGATGAAAACCGTAAGTCCTAACCGTTAGACGACGCGAGCAAAATGGATTATACGATTTTGCTTTGGCAAAACTTATTATAAGTTTAACGAAGAAAGACTCTATCGTCTTTGATTAGCGCTACTGGTTCTTTTTTCTCACTAAGTATTTTAGTAGATGCAGTATCAACTTTAACCTCTATATCGGAGATTTTATTCGTTTGAACAACTTTGTTTGTATCTAATACAACGGACTGTTGTTTAGTAAGTGTTGGCGAAGTTGTGGATTCATTGAAGGTGTAATATAGTACAGGCGTATCTAAACCATCTTCTTCAAGCTTATGAATTACAATAACTACTCCTTCATCTATTGGCTCCTCATCTGAAGGCAATTCAACAACATGATCGATAGGATTCATATCAATTGGAGTTGCTTCATCAGCTGGTGGAGGAAAAATGCAAACGATAGGATCTTCTATAGTTGGATCAACATGAATATCAACCGGTTCACACTCTTCCATTGGAGGAGTAAAATCAGGGCATACTTCGATTACTTCAGGTTCGAGAGCTACACATTTTTCATCAAGCGAATCTGCATTAACAAAAGCTGCTGTAGCTAGCACGGTGACTGCTGTAATTAGTTTCTTCATGTGTATATTTATACTCTTGTATGAATTAGTCAAACTATAAAAGATGGACGCACGTTCCAGTAACGCTCTGGACTACGCGGTTTTGCAGACCACTGCATGACTTCTCTGCCAACGTGCGATGGTAGAGCTACAAGGATTCGAACCTCGACAAACAGAATCAAAATCTGCGGTGCTACCGTTACACAATAGCTCTGTGAAGCTGGCACCTCACCTCAGATTCGAACTGAGACAGCAGGTTTTGGAGACCTGAGTGCTACCGTTACACAAATGAGGTAGATTTAAAGCAGGTTGCTTATCGCGCGTGTCATCTTGCCAATGTCACCCATTGTAGGAAATTTTGCGTTTAACGAGTCGTCACCCTTAAGATGTAGTATTGGCTTTAGCGATCCCTTTTTAGATAGAGTCATGTTTCCTGGCACAATATCATCCGCACCCATGCGAGTCAGTGATAAGGTAAGGCTGTATTCGACTCCTGCAACCTTAAAAGATACTCCAGTATAACCAGAACTAAAAAACTGTGCGTCTTTTATCTTTCCTTCTTTATCAACTACAGTGTCTAGAACTGTTTGGAGTGTCTCTGCAATCTTAGATGGCATTTCCCTGCCATAGCCTCCCACAAACGGGGCAATGCGCACCTTCTCTGTAAGAGGTGTCGATAAGATCTTAGCGGCTGCTTCAAAGATTGAATTTTGTTTGTGTTGCATACAACTCTATTTATAAAATGGTGGAGGTTAACGGATTCGAACCGTTGACATTCTGCTTGCAAAGCAGACGCTCTACCACTGAGCTAAACCCCCTAAAAATGGTCGGGATGACACGATTCGAACATGCGACATCCGCGTCCCAAACGCGGCGCTCTGACCAGGCTGAGCTACATCCCGTAAAATTTTAATGTGAACTCTTCAAAATCAATTCTAAAATACTATTCCACGTTAATTGTGTTTTATCTAAAATAAAAATTTTAATGTTATGTGTATTTTCAACAATCGTTATTTTTTCGCAATCTGTAAATCCAAGAGATGGATTAGGATTGTTTATTAAAAAATCATTTTTAGGATCTAGATAGATGTCATAATCTGGAAGATAAAAATCTGGCAAATACGTTCTATTTTTCCCGTCAGGACCAATATAATTAAACGTCTTTTTGCATTTATTCCATTTAATGGAATGGAAATCAAGTGATTTTGCTACGAGTATTTCATAGCTTGAAGCAAAAGATTCTCCATTATATGTATGTCTTCCATTTACAAACTTTCCACCAATACCTCGTCTTTTGGCATGATCAGACATATTTTTTCGCTGCTGATCATCCCAGACTCTATTTTTTGCTCCTTCACTTAAAAGAGCACGAGTTTTGTCAGATAATTCTGGTTTCGTTAATCCGAGTTCATGTGCTTTCGTATATTGGTTTGTTCCATTATTACGTCGTGCATGCATAGCATCGTTCCAGCGTTTAGTTTTTCCATTAGACAAAATTGGCGACTTTTCATATTTCTTAGATACACCATCGCATTTTTTATAATGCGATGAATACCCAAAAATTGAATATCTATCATTGCATTTTTCGCACAAAATCAACTTATCATTCATATTGTATTTATCTAATAAGCCGCTCTACATTAGAGTTTTTTATGGTACTAGAGGCGGGACTTGAACCCGCATACCGATCGATGTCGGATTCTACCCCCTTATAAAGAAGGACCTTTACCATTCAGGACACTCTAGCATTCAAAGAAAGTGTATCGGTTATACTGCTTGGTTCTCTTAATGCGGAGCACATTGCTACAACGCTATCAAAACAGATTTTATAGGGACCGAAAACTCCTATCTTCTTAAATCTTTGTCATCGCATCACAGAGTGATCCAAGCCGTACAACCACGGACGTACTCAACTTTCAATAGCAGTTGATAGGGCGTTTGGTCTAAAAGAATTTAATCTTTGTTGCTTACAAGGTTATTATACACTAAAGAGTAGACGATGTACACCTCTTTTTAGAAATTTATTTATAGGAGAAAAAGCTTCCATTCATCGCGTATCTTTACCTTCTCGCTGAGCGCGGTAAACTCAATGTCTTTTAGTGCCTTTGGTTTTACCTCCGAGCCATGAATGTTAAAGTATGGAAAGTTGTTTGATTTTTTAGTGTTGCATTTTTTGCATGAGAGCACAATGTTGTCGTCAGCGTTTCCGCCGCCTTTGCTGCGTGGCACGAGATGGTCTCGAGTTGCAGACGTGTATGGAATCTTTTTTAGGCAATATTGACACTCACCATCATAGATGTAATAGAGTTGTCGCAGGTTGATTGCTCGAGCCTGGGCTTTGCCTTTTTTCTTACTGTGCCCGAAATAGCCAGGCACAATCACGATTGTCGGTATTGCCCACAGTGTATCAACGCTGCGAAGCGCAGGATGTGATTCATCGAGATGATGGTCATTTGCTATCCAGCTGCTCCAGTCATGAATGTTTCCATGACTGTCATAGGCTTTTACTCCGCCAACCATCAGGTTCTTGATGCTCGATCGCGCAGAAAAGAATCCGCAAGGTCGAAAAGCAGCGTTGAGAACGAGTGTGGTTTTTGATGATGGTGCGATAGGCGCCATTTTATTGCAACTTAAAGCCACCCCACTGAGCGCGAACGGTGTTGTTGCAGTAGACAGCAATATAGCTTGCATCTTCTAGAGCGATTCTAACTGCCCGATAGAATCGCGAGCGCCGACCAGCAATTGAATACTTATGACGATTGGGGTTGTTGCGACCCAGTCGTCCAAATAGATCGACTCGCTTAAAGACCGCTTTGTAGTTGGGGTCAAGAGTCTCCTTTGCTCGCTCAGTCAAGTTGTGGGCCTTGGCTGCAGTGCGCAACTCAGCGATGATTTTTTTGCCCTGCTCGTTGTTGTCTACGTGTAGTATCGTTCTCATAAAATTATTGTGTTTGTATCTGTTATGCTTCAACAACAGTGATTTGAAATCGTTTGTCACCAATCGTGAGAACTAGTCCGCTGTCACGAGTAAGCATGCCAACTTCTTCGTAGCTGCGAATGCCGATGCTTTCATCTGGATCATCAGAACCATACTCTTCATGATACATGTAGAGTGCTTCGGTGATCATGTCAATTACGTCGTCTTCTGTGTTCATAAGTTTGTGTGGTTAGCGATTCTTCAAGCGGACGAAGATGTCCTTGTTGTCTTCCATGATTTGGCTGAGGGTTTCGAAGCAATAGTCAAACCAGACTTGTTCGGTGATTTGCCCAGCTTGAACCTTTGCAAACATTTCTTTGTATTCTGTGGTGTTCATAACGATTATTGTTGGCTGGAAAGTGATGAGCAGTTTTAAGAGATGCTCAACTCTCTAGAACGGTTTAACGAGTGCCCGAGGCTCGAAGCTTTTTAATGAGATGCTCAGCTCTTGTGATTACCAACTGCCGTTTATAGTTTGGATAAAGATAACTAGTGCTAGGGCGAAGATGATTCCGATAAGTGCTCCAAGTGTTTCTTTCATTCTGAGGTGCTTTGTTGCTTACATGGTTATTATACCATAAAATGCAGAGAAAGTACACAACTTTTTTCAAAAAAGTGAAAAAAGGCCCCGGATGTAGTCCCCGTATAGAGAAATTATGACCCCGGAAGGCATAAATTGTCCATTTGGAGGCTTCCGGGGCAAAAAAATACCCACCAAAGTGTGCATCGTTGAGAGGCATGGTGGGTCTGCTATGCGCAAGAGTATTTATGCCTTTTTCTTTTTCTCCTCAGCACGTATGCGACTCTGTATCTTTTTGCCACGCTTCTCTAAGCGATCAAGCACCTGGTGCGCGTCCATCCAGATGTCTTTGTCTTCAAGCATGTCTTTAATCTCGGCTTCAGTAAGAAAGTCTGAATACATGTCTTTGAAAAGATTTGCGCTCCAGTTGCGTTCGTGAACCATGCCGTGATACATTTCGCCGCCTTTACCAGCGGTTCCTGCACTGTAGTTATGAAACAAGAACATACTGTGGTCTGTTATCATATACTCGTCAGCCATCAAAAAGATAAGGGTTGCTGCGCTCATGCATGCGCCTTCAACACTCACCATAATATGAGCTTCAGTTTCTGAGAGTGCCTGCATAAACTGAATAGTAGTAAACAAGTTGCCGCCTGGGCAGTTGATGTGAATCTTTACAACGTCGCTTGGTCGGCTGTTGCGTATGTCGTGAAACCACTGTATATAGTCACTTGCGTCGCCAATCTCTTCAGAAAGGTAATATTCTTTGATTGCACCATAGTCGCTTGAGAAGCAATCATTTGCGCCGCCCTTTAAGATGTCTAGTAAGCCCTTGTTTTGTATGTTTTGTTTATGCATGACCGAATAGTTTTTTGGTGTTATATTCATTTATAGTCTTAAAAAGTTCTTCTGTCCAGCGATCTCGTTTTTGTACAAAGACCAACGGCTTTGCGTGGTTTTCTACTGCCATAACAATTACTCCTTGACTTACTGGGGTGTCAGTGCGCTCTTCACACATAATAGCGTATGCCGCCATCTGTATAAAATAACTGTCAATCTCGTCTTCATTTTTAACTCGAGAGCTTGTCTTAAAGTCAATAATACTAAGACGGCCGTCAAATTCTGCAATGAGGTCAACTCGACCAGCGAGGCCAAGATGCTCTGAATAGAGTGGAGCCTCTTGAAGACGCACGTTATCGATACGACTGTCTAAGACTGGTTTTATAGAGTTAAACATGTCTTTTACATGAGGCATCTCTCCTTCAGCAAAATAGTGTTCTTCGTTGTCGATGTAGCGTTCAACTGCGGTATGTAAAGCGGTACCGCGCGTGCTTGCGTGACGTGACACCCTCGCCGCTTCAACTTCACCGACTCGTGCTCTCCATTCTTGAAGCGCTCCCTTATTGCGAATGCCCAAGACAGTAGTAATACTAGGATAGGCTTTACCACTAGGAGTCGTGTAGAAACGACCAGACACTGTTGTGTTTGCTTCTAGATCTCTATAACCAAGATCTAGAGGAGAGTGAATAAATTTTTTTCGATTCATTAGAGAGTATCCCAGTCAACAAACATCTTTTGCTGTATTTCCTTGTCTCTTCGATTGTCATCAAAGCGATTCTTTTTATACTTTTTGTTTCGTGAACGGTCATCATGATTGTCATCATAATAACTTTGTCTTTTTTTATTGTCTCTATTTTTTCTACTGCGTCCCATATCTCAACGGGTTTCTATTTTTGTGTGTCTCCCACTTGCTTTTTTTACTTTGTTTAGCACGTCGTTCCATCCTGATCCTGCTCGCTGAAGAATAGTCTTGCCACCGTCATATGATATGCCTGGCGAAGATATTATTCGTTTTATATGACCCATAGCTGCGCATTGTGGGCAACCTTCATTTAATGGCGCGTCACGCATATCCATTGGTAGACTAGCGTCCCATGTATGGTCACACGCAGCGCAGTTATATGTGTATGTCATATTATTCTATTCCTAAATTTGGAAAAGCTTTTTTTACAACAGATGCCGTAAGCAGTGTATATTTTTTATGCAACTTTTTATCTTTCATAGCGATCAAAATTTCTGCATCAGATTCATGTACATTTTCAAGTAGCTTTATAAAAGCCATTTCCTTTTTAATCCTATTGTAATTATTACTTCCAACGACAAGACGCGGCAATACGTCAATTTGTTTTCTTAACGGAGAAAAGCGCATTCCGGCCGGGTTTGGACTTGGAGTGTATGGAGGAGCGCCAGGCGGCAGATCAAATTTTATATCAGCTCTAAATGCAACTTGAAGTATAGTCTTTAGTTCATACGACTCGTTTTCTTGAAGGATGCGTACCCGATCTGCAACTTTGTCAGCGCCTTGTACGCTCTCAAAAATTTCAAATGGATGCTTTGCTCTGTTGTTTGATGCAGTCTGAGGTCTCATAACGTATGTTTTATTTATGTGTAAAAAATTCTTCGGCACAAGATACAAGCATGTTGCACCGCTTCGAGATAAGATAGTTTAGTATCTTAGAGTTGCCGACTGTAGGGCATTCAGAATAGGCAGACAAGATTGCAGCCTTTACAGCTTCTGGAGTTTTACTAAGATCAATTACAGTGCTGTTGCGAACATAGTTACGATAGACCGCTTCTGGAAGTACGCTTTGTAGTTTACCTTCATGCGCAGCTGCGATCCATGCCGCCATTTTTGTTGAGCTAAGAGGGGTTTGGCGACTGCCATCAACAAATACTGTATCACTTGATAACACGTTTGGAATGCCATCGCCGCTGTCGCCACGAAAGATATGCTCATAGAGATAGTTGGCTGGGTTTTTATCACTCAACATCTTTTTAGTCATAGGGCTGTACTGGGAGACGTTGTCATACTTTTGTAGTTGAATAAAGTCTTTATCAGCGCTAATGATCATTACAGGCTCATGCTGACCAAATTCTTGAGTAGACTCGACTAGTGTGCCTATGACGTCATCTGCTTCAGCGCCTTGCACAGTCACGACTGGATATGGCAGATGCTCTGCGATTTCATCGCGTATCTTGTTTATAATAGAAAAAATTTCTTTCCAATCAAGGTCAGAAGACTCTCGGCTTTTCTTACGGCCAGCCTTATATTGTGGGTAGTAGTCTTTACGCCAGCTGCCGCCGTCGCAGGCAAGAATCATACGGCCATACTTGTCTCGATATTTGAGATTATACATTCTCAATGAGTTTAAGATAATATGCCGCATAAAGTCTTCTGTAATTTTCCCAGGACGAGATTGGGAAAATATGGCAGAGATTGCGATTCCAGAATAGTCAATTAGTATCATGATATAATTATATACTGTAGTGACTCAAATGTACACTACTTTTTCCATAAACTTTTTACGTGGGCGCTGTGTATCTTTACGCCAATAAATTCGTTGTAAAAGTCATCAGTCAACAGCACTTCGCGGTCAAACTGTTCTTTCGCCTCCATATAGGATAGTTCGCCTTTAGATTTGCAGAGATATATTATTCGACGAATAAAGTCTGACTGTCGTGACTCTACCAGAGCCTTTACCGTTTCGCTGCTGCCATAGTATTTTTCCCAGTCACTCTGCACGCACTTTTTTCTTTTGCGGGTTTTGCCTTTTAGCGGAGCTAGCTTTCGTGTGCTAGACAGCAACTTTTTGCCAATATATTTTTTGCCGTTTAAACTGTCAGTAATTTCATACACAAACCCGATATATCCTTCGTCAATCTTTTCTTGAGCAAGTTCACGAGTAAATGGAACTTCATTGTACAGCCATGTCATAATCTATATATCAAAGCTCGTCGTCACGAGAGTCGTCTTCTGTGCCATAGATGCGATATGTTCCACAAAACGGACAATATTCTGGATAGAGTTCTTCACGCTCTAGATCTTCAAAATCTTCTTCGTCATCGCAATAATACTTGTCATCTTCATCGTCCCAAGAGACTTCATAGACGTATTTACATTTGGGGCATCGATTGTTTTCTATCATGAATAATGTTATTTATTCGTTAAAATTTTTGTCTTGTTTTCTTTCAAAATAACTAAACAGTGGTATAATTGGCCAAAATATCAGCAAAAGGATTGCAGCAACTGACATTAGTATTGCTGCGAATGGTATGACTATAAACATACCAACAGCATACCAGAACGGAGACAGTTTTATATACTCTTTACCCCTCACACGTGCTGCAGGTTAAGATTGAGCGCGCAAGTTCCTGTGCGGGATTTGCACTGCGTTGATAATAGAGTGACTTTATGCCTTGCTCCCACGCAAACATAAGCAGTTCATTGACTTCTTTTGGCTTTGCTGTAGGCGCAATCATCAAGTTGAGTGACTGACCTTGATCAATATACTTTTGGCGCTGAGCCGCTTGAATGACAATTTCCTTTTGAGAAATTTCACCAAACGTTTTAAACACATCCTTTTCTTCCTGTGATAGAAAGTCAAGATGTTGCACAGAGCCGCCATGAGACAGCACGTTTTTCCACGTGTCTTGATCGTTTTTACCTTTTTCTTTGAGTAGCTTTTCGAGATACGGGTTGCGATAGGTAAACTTGCCTTTTGCAAGATCTTTGACAAAATAGTTGCTGTTTAGCGGCTCGATACTCGGCGATACCTGTCCTAGAATAAAGGAGCTGCTTGTAGTAGGAGCGATAGCGAGTGTTGTAGAGTTGCGACGACCATAGCCTTCAAGCATAGACGGTTCTCCAAAAATCTTAGCAAGCTCTGAGGTAGCTGCATCAGCCTTGGCACGAATAGTGCTCCAAATCTGATTGTTCATCATCTTTGCTTCCATCGATTCAAACGGCACCATCTTTGATTGCAGAAGCGAGTGCCAACCAAGCACGCCGACTCCGAGTGCACGTTGATTGATAGCAAACTTACGAGGCGCCTTCATAAACTCGTTGCCAGGCAATCCAGTCTTTAAGATAAACTCAGACATTACTGCATCGAGAAAATAGACAAGCGTCTCTACTGCATCAGTCTCAGCAATCTCATCCCACTTTTCAAGGTTAAGAGAAGACAGGTCACATACAAAACTTTCATCTTCAGATGTGGACAAAAAGATTTCAGTGCAAAGGTTGCTTGCATGAATCTTGAGTCCCTTGTCTTTGTACATCTGAGGGGCGCCGTTGTTGACGTTGTCAGAGAAAAAGATATAAGGGTAGCCAGACTCAAACCGCTTCTTGATAACAGTGCTCCAAACCTTACGCTTGTCTTTGTCACCAGCAATCATGCTCTTCATCCATTCGTCTGACACGCATACGCCAATTGACAGGTCTTGAATCGCGTTGCCTTCAGAACGAATTTTAAGAAACTCTTCAATATCAGGATGATCGATAGGCAGATAAGCAGCAAAAGAGCCACGACGAACGTTGCCCTGTGACACATAGTTTATAAGCGAATCAAATACTGTAAGCTGATGATGCACTCCAGTAGCCGCACCGCCAGAAGAGATTGGCGCTCCACGACCGCGTACGTCGCCGAAGTAAGCTGATGTGCCGCCTCCGACCTTTGACATTGTACCAATCTCACCAATCTTTGTGAGTATTCCATTCATGTCGTCTGGTATATAGCTGCCAAAGCACGAGATTGGCAAGCCGCGTGAACGACCAAAGTTTGACCAGATTGGAGAAGCAAGAGAATAGAATCCTCTTGACATATAGTCAAAAAACTTGTCTGCAAAACCAGGCATGTCATCTAATAACTCCTGTGCTCTGTCAGCAATGTCTTGCATTCGCTGTTCAGGAGTCTCTCCTTCTAACAGATACCCTCTCTCTAAAAATTTTCTACTGTCTTTATTTAACCAATATATTTTATCACTCATAATCTAAATCTATATATCACATCAAAATAGGTCGTCTTCGCTAAAACTTTGGTTTTTCTTGGAGTATTCTGTAGGACGTGTATGAAAAAAGTCTGCCATGTTATTGCCAAGCAACTCTTCTTCAAACCACATCGTGGACTCTAACAGCTCTTTGTCAATTTCAAATACTGGTTTAAACGCGATCTGAACAAGAGACTCGTTAATACGATTCTTGATAAACTCTTTTAAAACAGGAGCAGACAAGCCAGGCTCGTTTATACCGTTGATCATCCAGTCAACAATCTTTGCTTCAGCTTTGTATGCCTCTTCTGCTTCGTGAGCGATGCGTGCTTCAAGCTCATCATCAAAAAGTTCAGGATGCTCTTCACGAATAGTGTTGATAATCTTTGTACCAACAAGTCCATGAATGTTTTCTTCGTTGCGAGTATACTTGACTTGTTGGTCTGTGTCTTTAAGAACGTTCTTAAAACGAGCAAACCAGTTGATGATGTAAAACTGTGAAAACAACGAAACATTTTCAACAAACAGGGTGAAAAGAATCAATGCGTAGAGATACTGCTTCTTTGAATCTTTGTAAAACTTGTGAGTATACTTACGAAGATATTTAACCCGCCCTTGAATCCATTCAAGCTTAAGATTTTCTTCAAAGACGTCTTCAAGCTCAAGTACGCTGAGTAGACGCTCGTAGGCACTGTTGTGAATAACTTCAATGTTAGCCATCACATAGCCAAGATCTTGAAGAGCAGGATGAGGCAGATTTTCACCAAGTTTAGCCCAAAATGTTTTTACTGCAACTTCAATCTGGCCGACTGCAGACAGTGTACGCACTATAATCTCGCGCTCTTGGTCGTTTAGGTCAACCTTGAATTGCTGCACGTCTGACTTGAAGCTAAACTCTTTGTCGGTCCAAAAGCCGTTGTGCATGGCCTCAATAAATTGTTCTGTCCATGGGTAATGGTTTGGTTTACGACTAATTTGTTCTTCAAAGATACTGTGTTGTGTTGTGCTCATATTGGAAAATGTTATGCTATGCAGCAGATATGTATTATAAACAGAAAAATGCGACTTGTAAATAATATTTTACAAGTCGTGTGATTCATTCATGGCGCGCTTACGTATACTACGTAGGGCACCACTTGTCGAATCTCGCAATACAACAGTGTGTCCGCGATTTTTCTTTGCATAATTATACAGCATAGACTGCTCTTCGTCAGCTAGGTCTAGATATTTACTCCAGCGCTCAAATTTATTTCGCCCGGTTTCAAAGCGTCTAAAGACGTCGCTCGGCACGTTAAACAGTCTCCAAGTTGCGCCACTTTTTGGATAGTCAGATGGTGGCATCGCGATGTCTCCCGTAATTACTTCTTCATTTTTCATTGCTTAATATCGTGTTGAGTTATTAATACCTTTTGACGTGTTTTACAATGCGTAGCACCATACACATTTATGCCAAAAATAGTTCCAATTGGAGTTGAATTTTCTGTCACAACAACAGATGTTTTCTTAAGTGCTAACATATCGCCAGTTAGATGTAGTGGCAAGTCACGTGTTAGAGTGTATGTGCCTGGACGAAGAGTGTTATCTTCGGTAACGTACCAAAAAGATTCTTCTAATTGAATGGCACGAGGATCAAGTCCAGTTGCTTCTCTAAGTATTTTAGCAAGAGCACGATCAGAAACTCCAGTTTTTTCTTTGATGAGATAGAGCGCAGCAAGATAAGAAGCTATTGTAGTTTTGCCAAATGGCAATGCATTTAACATTCTCTTAACATTAAAGACAAGCTTATGAAAAATATTATACTTGCTTTTTTCTTCGCTAGTTTCAGGCTTTCTTATTACTTTTCCATTATCGTCTATAAGACCCATTTTATAGGCTCCAGTTTTAGTCCATGGAGTCGTAAGTAGCCGTAAAAAACGAAATGCATATACAGTATCAGTTGTGCGTGTTAGGAGTCCCATAGTTTTAAATTTTTTGAAGTGTTCGAGCTACGTATAGATCAATAGGTATATTTATATATTCTCCCTCTGGAATATAGTTGAGATAGAGTAAAAATGTTTTAAGAGCCGGCCAGCTGTGTTCATTTACCCGGTTAAAACACATACGGGTTGCTGCTTCAGGATAAAACATATTATGCAGTATAATAAGATGGTTTAAGATTAACCGTTCTTGAAGTATACCTTTGTCCTGGTAGCGCTTAAATAATTTTTTAATATATTTTAAATGAGAAAGATCAGTATGAAATTCTTTTATGTCTAGACAACGCGGATTGTTATAATGCTTAGCCGCATAGACTAAAAAATTTTTATCATTTAACTCATTTACCAACTGCATATTATAATTTATATCGTGTTTTATTTCGATAATAAATCAGTAACAGTCTTTCCCTTTTCCCAAAACTTGCAGCTCCAGTAGCGCGCCTTCCACTTTGGACCTATATCGGTGTCGCACTGATGACGTGCTCTAAAGTTTTTAAGACGTTCGGGATCGTCACGCTTGATCTCTGCCTTTGGATCACCAAATCCTAGCTTGATTACGTTACCTTTTTCGTTTCGAACGTAAACATAAAACTTATGCTTTTCGTCGTCGCTGCGCCACGGCTTATTTAATGTCACCGTACGGCCGTCATACTCAGCCTCTTCGTATATGTAACTTTTAAAAGTCATCATACGATAGCATTCCAGTTGAGTGTGCCATACATGTTTCCGCCGGTTAAAAGATGTCTGGCAGCGAGTGTGAATGTATCAGATACTCCAGCTATTGTCCGACCAAGTTGATGGTCAAATCTATATTCAAGTGTTGAGTTTACGAGTTGACTTGACTGGTTAGAACTGGCAAATAGACCGCTTTCCTCTATGCTAGCATTCGTCATCGTCATAGTAGTAGCAGTTACGTTATACTCTACTCCAGTGCTTGCCGCGTGGGTGACCCAATTTCCATTAGAAATAGCAGCATTTCTGATTAGTGCATACTCATATATCGAGTTATTGCCGTCACCAACAATATGTGTTTGTGATGGTATGACAATGCCGTCAGTTCTTCCAGCTTTAAGTCGAATACTGACAACTGGTTTCCAATCAGTCGTTGACACGATCGGTGAAGTGCGAGTAGCTGCCCATTGTCGTGTCGTTTGTTCGTAGCCGCCTTCTGAAATTACTGTAGAGCATATCTGCTTCATTGTGCCAGACGCGCTTCCAAGATTTTTTATCTCGTATCGAATCGGTAAACATGCTGTGGTCATGTATGCAGTAGTTTGCTCTCCGTCATTATGAAAAGTATGAGCGACTACTGGTTTACCATGAGACACAAACCCACAACGCACGTCTCCAACTCCCAGCCATTCGATATCAATCCAAAATATCTGGGTTTTGCTAACGTCTAGAGTACGCTCACTATAGCCATAGCCATCAAACTTATCTCCGTTCCAGTCGTCTTGACGAACCCTAAATTCTTGAATGCCGCTGCCAAGACTTGATGTGCGAAGCACAAACCAGTTATAGCCACCAGAATTTTCAAGATAAATCCCATTTTCTGCTCCAAAATAACCAACGCGCTGTCTTAAATTCGCGTTTGGAGTTGCCATCGCAAATGTTGACATAATGAGCAAGCTTTTGCCTGGCTGATAAGGCATTACACGACGAGTTTCACGAACTACTTCGCTGTCAGTAACTGGAACTACTGTTAGATTCATAGCGCTCTCGAGAGGCATATGTGTTGCGCTCGCTCCATTTACAGCGAACGTATCCCATTTACCGTTGTCAACATAGCGGTGTTGACTGTCAAATACAGTAAATGGAGTTGAAATACGCAGGCGACCGAATGCGTCTGTAAGCGATCCTCCAGGTGTAAGCTGATCAGCAAGCATGCCAACTTCGTAGCGAGCCGCTTTACGAGTCAGTGTATTGTCAGACGATAAAAATTGGGTTGGCATATTTTGTTATTTACAATTTGGCAGACTTTGGTATAATAAATAATATTAACTTTTATAATAAGATCAAGGTGAGATTAGATTTTATACTTGTTGCCTGAAAGTTCCGGAACGGATGATTGAATGTGGGTAAAGCCGAAATAGGATTAAGATTTTGGAAGCGCACGCTTCACCTTTGTTAGTATACTCGTATCGCCTGTTACGATGCTAACGAGTGTTTGAAAGGTAGAAGTGATGATATCTTTTTGGCTTTGGCCTAAAGCACGACCTGCTTCAAGAGCTTTGAAAGCAAGAACGAGTCTTTGAACATCGTCATCTGCAACAAGACCAGTATTTGCAAGAAGCTTAAAACGATTCATATCAACTTCTTCGCTCATAGTCTCTTCATACTCATCAGAGTCTACTACGATGTCATACTTTTCGTCAGCTGCTACATACAAATCATCCAGTTCAGAATAGATCTTTGCAATTGCATCACGCATTTCAGAGTCGATTTCTTCAACTTCAGAGAGTGTTTCATAGAGTTCATCAGCCATTTCACAGATGTCTTCTAGTTGCGATAGCGATTCACCGCTTAAGTCAATTTCCTCTTCTTCGTCGCCTTCAACCTCTTCTTTTCTTAAATTAGAAAACACTTTTCCCCAGGCAGCAGCTCTATTAGTCCGATCATCTTTATTCATCTGACGAACTTGCGCAGTGTGCGTCATCTTTTTATACTTTTCCCATGCAGACTTGATTTGTTCTTCGGTGTGTGAAGGATACATCTTTTTATGCTGCTTCGAAAAATCACCATAGTCTGTATAGGTCTCTTCTTTGATGGTGCGCATACGCTTTTGCAGTGCTTTCATAGCGTCACCGCTATCTTTGTAACAGTCTCTGCCATCACGATCAACTACACAATATGGTGCTTTTTCATTGTCTAAGATTGCAAAGAAAACATCTGCCCAATAGCCAGCTCTCATTGGAATGCCATAGAGAGCTTCAATTTTATTTGGACCTGATATAATTCTATATGTTTTAGGACCAGGTTCTGCTGGTGTGAAACCAAGAGTTTTTAATGTAGATAGAATATAAGATGGAACTACAATCGATTCTGTAATGCCTTGTGGTGTTTCGTTTAGTATATCTGATAATTTTTTCATGCGTCTTGAAGGTATCTATTAAAGTTTTCTTTTAGTTCTACAAGTGAAGTGTAGGTTGGAGCGGTCAGTGCATACTCATAGAGTGCGACACTATCAGTACAACCAGTAGCAAGCGAAATGATCTTCATAGTACGAAGCGTTTGAAGGTCAACCTGCTCTTTGAGGGATGCGCCAACTTGTGCTGTCTTTTGGGTTTTTACAATACGAAGCTTGCTCTTGTCTTTTACAGAAAGAGGAGGCAACTCAGAGCTTGAGATGCTACGCTTTGCGGCAATTTCGTTTGATGCTGTAGCGAGTACAACGTCATTTTCATCTACGACTGCAAATAGTTCTTGCATCTCTTGAAGTTCTTCAGTCGATTCTTTTACTCCCGCTTCTTTGTCTAAAATTCTTTTCATGGTTTCAATTGCATCTTTTTCGGGCATTGATCTTCCACTGACACTGACCAAATGCTTTTTAGGATAGCGAACCGCGACACGACCGCTGTCTTTAAATTTTTGTATTAACATGTCAACTTCAAGTTCTGTAGATTCTTTTACATTCTTTGCACGCTTCTTCATAAGCAGTTCAAATGTACGTCCTTCAAAACCGTTTTTAGACCAGAGCTCATATTCGTCTGCGCTCAAAAACTTTGAAATTTGATCTAGAGCCTTAAAGTTTTGAGCGTCGATATATTTTTCGATTTGTGCACCAGTAATTTTTTCAACGTTGTCTGCTGTGATGCTTTCTTCAAGTTCTTTGTTAGTTTTATCCATATATTTTACTATTTTTTGTCCTGGTGTGTCTTTTAGATATTTATACAATAGCTCCTTTGTGCCTTCAAAGCCAGCGCCATATTCTTCATCGAGTTCCAAATTCATGACCTGCTATTCTTTTCATTTGTGATGTATATTCTTCAAAGTCTGGCTTTTCTTTATAGTACTTGATTGTACGAGAAGAGTCATCTTTACCCTTAATTCTCCATTTGTAGCCAGCGTCTAAGCGTTCTGGGTCTGTGACCTTTACGACACGACGCTTGTAACCGGCTTCCCAAGTTTCAGATTTTTCATCCAACGCAGTTTCCATAATGTCATGTATAAAAAATTTAATACACTTTTCAGATTCGAGTGAAGAGCATGTCACGTAGTTTGGGCCACGACTTTCGATGGTGTATTTGCCTCCGTCTTTTTTATTGATTACTGTGTCTCCAATGTTAAAAATTTTTCCGGAGATATAGCGTTCGCGCTGCTCGCTTAACGTATCAAACTGAACGTGTTTTCTAAAGTTATGACTTTCTTTAAGTCCCATACCTTTTCGTACAGCATTGAAAAGTTCCTTTGCGTCACCAAATGTTTTTGGCAATCCTTTTGCAAAGGTTTCAAGATCGTTTTCTGCTGCAGCGCTTCTCATCTTGCTAGCACTGACAGCAAATGTAGCGCTGCCTGTACGAGCGTCTATATCCGGGTCACGCTGACCAGTTGATACAACATTTATGCCATCAGCAAATTTATAATACCCATGAGTGCCTTTTACTCCGTCATATTTACGAAGCAGCTTTTTAAACTCTTCAACACGATCGCTACCAACAGCAACTGTAAAGCGAGTGTAGCCTTCGTTGTATGCACTTGTTGCTATGTCAAAAACATTTTTAACAGATCGGTCGAGCATAATGTTGCGGCCATACTGCGGAAACATCTTGCGCATAAACTTGATTTTTTCTTCATAGCCCAAAGGATTCTTTTTTGCATCTTCGCTTTGAGATGCGTATATTCTAAACTGTTTGCCCTTTGCAAGTTTTGCTACCGCTTCGATGTTTTCTTCATGTCCTTTTGTTGGTGGGTTAAAACGACCAAAAGACACTACAATTTCAGAGGTCTTTTCTTCTGTATATGTTTTAAACGATTTTAGTTGGACACCCATAGCTTTATTTTTTTCTAAACCGAGCAGCTTCCTTTGCTCGTACTTGAGTTAATAATTTTGCTGATAAAGAATTTATAAGATTTTTTTGTTTAGCTAGTTGCTTTTCAACGCGTGAGCGAGCAGCATAAGATACTTCACTTTTGCTCTTGCCACCAAGCAGTCTTTTAGCTAATTGATTACGAGCTGCACGTCGTGCACGAGCCTTTAATACTGTGTTTGATGCGCGACGACGTTTTGCTCGCTCACGCCCAACCTTTAGGCGGCTCTTGTTACGACGCAAGGCTGCACGACGAGCCATACGCTGTTGAACGGTCAATTCAACAATAATAGTTTCTTCTTTTAGCATCTGAAGTATGGTATCACGAGCATTCGTCATTATACCAATCTTGTTGAGAACTTCTTTTGTTTTTTCAGAGGATTTTAATGATTTGAGTTCAGCATCAATTCTGCGAAGTTCTGCATTCAACTCATACTTTGACATGGTATCATAGACCGACTCTTCCATGTTGTGACAGTCACAATCGCAATCACAATCTTCTTCACATTCACATTCTGGATCGGTTTCACTTATCATCCAATCGCGTTTGCGTTTCTTGTATGCAGTGACCATAATGTCAAGTGGATCATAGTCATAGGAACCGTCTGTTGGGTCAACTACGAGCAGATCTTTTAAACGTACTTCTTTTTTCATAGGTAGATTATATATTTATACTTATTTGCCCTTATGCTGCGCCCACAAGTCAGCATCTGTAGTCTTTTGAGTAGGCCCACCCATAATAAAACTGTTGACGCGAGCAAATGCCCATTGATGTTGTGATGCACCAGGACGATGACCAGTTTTCCATGCAGCCATTCCTCTGTCATAAACCTGCTTGAGGATGTCATAGGAGATTCCTGTTTTTTCTGACTTTTTGCGAAGTGCCTCAATCTCTGCCTCTACAAGCGTTTCATCTTCGTCCATGCCATATTTGTCA